>Ga0190315_1000161_pt1 | contig 42313 bp, 44 predicted proteins | sample 48701101_MG_FD_161673 | JGI IMG/M metagenome (GOLD analysis project Ga0190315, IMG submission 161673) | Hydrothermal vent sediment bacterial communities from Southern Trench, Guaymas Basin, Mexico - 4870-11-0-1_MG | ecosystem: Environmental > Aquatic > Marine > Hydrothermal vents > Sediment ...
TATGGACACTTGAAGGGGCATACTGGTCTTTTACTTGGATCTCTAAATAAGGGGTTTTCGTAGAGAGGCCACACATACCCCTCGAAAAGAGGTATACCTTCAGCTTGTACAGCCTTAGCGAACTCTAGCTTACTGAGTCCCACTTTTTCAGGCTTGTAATCTATAAAGTATAGATACCATGAATGTTTCACGTGGGGAGCTACATAAGGTGGTGATATCTCTTCAAACTCGCTAATAAGCTTACTTAGGTACTCTGCATTTCTCCTCCTCTCCTCTACTATCTTAGGCAGTCTCTTGAGTTGCACGCGTAGGATTGCTGCTTGCATCTCAGTCATCCTATAGTTCCACCCTAAGATCTCATGATAGTACCATGCCTTATCCCTTCTTCTACCATGTTCTCTTAGGGATCTACACTCTTCAGCAAGTTCTTCATCGTTCGTCACTATAGCTCCTCCTTCACCACTCGTCATACTCTTACTCTCCTGAAAGGAAAAGATTCCTATATGGCCTATGGTTCCAACCTTTCTACCCTTATACTCGGCTAGATGAGCTTGTGCAGAGTCCTCCACTACGTAGAGATCATGCTCTTCAGCTATTTCCATTATAGCATCCATCTCCGCTGGATGGCCAGCCATATGGACTACCACTATAGCCTTTGTCCTCTCGGTTATCTTCTTCCTCACTTCCTCTGGATCTATATTCCTAGTCCTAGGATCTACATCTGCAAACACTGGAATCGCGTGGTTCATGAGTATGCATGTAGCAGAAGCTATGAAGCTATATGGTGTGGTTATGACCTCATCTCCTGGTCCTACACCTAATGCTGCTAGGGCTATATCTAATGCAGCTGTACCGGAGCTTACAGCTACAGTATACTTAGCATCCATGGCTTTAGAGAATTCCTCCTCGAAGGCTGGTACTTCTACTCCGCTGTACATGGATGCGAACAGCTTCCTCCTCCTCAGTACACGAGTTACTGCCTCTATTTCCTCTTCAGTTATTATGGGCCATTCTCCGAGCATCTTCTCTCTAATAGGTCTACCGCCCAGAATGGCCGGTTTCTCACTCATACTCATCATGTGATATCCTAGTTTCATACTTAAAACCCTTGCTTCCATCTTCTCGGTTAGTGAGGGGTTCTTCTCCTCACTTCCCTCAATCATTTATCTTAGGAGGGACTTCATTGTCATTGCATCGCTACCTAGTGACCTGAGATTTTTAGCAACTCTGTTCTCCTTAGGGGTTAAATACATCTAACTTTTAAACTCAATTTCGTGTTATTATGTAGAAATTGAGATGTTTGTAGGCTATGTATGGAATCCCAGGCTTATGAGCTTAGAGCTTCTAGAATAGATAGCCCTGGTCAGCTTTCGGAAGTCGTGTTCGTCTCAGATCGAACTCACGACCCTAGTGAACTCGCCTACGCCCATAGCTCCTGAAACCTCTATGACTTCACTACCTAATCTCACAGTACCCGTCCATTTTATGAGAGCCCTTCCCCAAGTGTACTTGGCCTTTAAGTCCCACCAAGTGCCTCTGTTCACGTGCCAGCCTTTAGGTGGCCAATAGGTCACTACATCGCCCGTTAGGTTTACGTAGCCATTCTCAAATGGGCCGTAGAGCCTGAAGCCATTTGGTTGAAGAGGATTGCCGAGACTCTCTAGTGTGAAGCCATTGAATGTGAAGCTAATACCCCTAGAGGGAAAGTTCACTCGGCCTTGGTGTTGGAACTTTGGGAAGTCTGCTGGTGTTGGATTATCACTATGCGATATCATTATGTAAAATTCATCGTGGAATATCACCATGCAAGAGAAGGCTAGGACGCTTCCCGTACCCCTTCTTATTGCTTCCTTTTTGACCGCTGAACTACCATAGTAAATGCGGTGCACAGCCCTATCGAAGAGGAAATGACCCTTGAAGTTATAGGTTCTTCTACCCGGTACTGTTAGGTTGGCCTCAAATGTGCCTGAGACCCAGAAGCCACCCCAGATATCTACACCCTTAACCCCGCTATAAGCTCCGTGAACTATGTAGGGCCCCTTCATAGGCCCCATCCAGAACGGTATGCCCAATGCTTGTCCAATGAAGTAGAGCTCTAGGCTCTCTCCTTTCGAGGTGCTAGTCAAAGGCCTTATGATATGGATCCATCTGCGCTTCTTCACATCATAAGAAAGACTTTCTACATATCCACCCTGGCCCTTTACATAGACTGTTGGATATGGTAGGCCTATCTTGGGTACACCATTGGGCTGATAGTACATACCCCCTCTAAAGACTGGTACATTACGTAAGTACTTGCCATCTATGTATATCCTGGGTCTGAAAGCACCCTCGCCCGTGAAGGGGAGGCGCCCTTGATAGAAGAGCATGTGTTGACCATCATCAGTCCAGCCTACTGCCACTAAGATGAAGCAGGACTGCTTCCAGCTCGGATCATCCGTATAGGTCAGTAGACCATCGGAGCGTAGCTTGTAGGTGATACCCAAGGGTATAAAGTCACTTGCATCTGGTTGCTTGGTGATGTATGTATTCGGCTTCTCGGTTATTGGCCATGAGGGGCTCTCCCTAGGCTGATTCATCCAGATCAGGTAACTCAATACTCCAGCAATAGCGAGAGCCACGACCACCAGGGCTATTATTTTCTTGCTCATGATCTCATCCGTCGTAAGACCACTTAGGTCTTTTTAAGTCTAGTGAACGAAAGGTCTATATGAGTTGCGAGTTCCTTATATTCATATGCTCTCCTAATCCTGTAGATAAAGTGAAATGCTCTTTCTTAGTTTTCAAATAAGCCAATAGATCTAAGTCCTGCTTTCATTTGGGGATCAGTCTTTTAATCATTTCATCATAAATACTACTTATCCTAGTAAGTCTATACTCATCCTTATTGTATATACAGTAACCTAGTAAATTTCCAATACCCTCTATCAAGAGAACTATGTCAGCGTTTTTAATACTACAGGTCCTAATATCCTTAAAGTACTCCTTAATACAGAGTCTAAGCTTACTACTTATACTCTTAGCTCTTCCTCTGAGCTCTATCTCAATAGCTATATTCCTATTATATGGTAGCCTTGTTCTAATTTTCCTCAAGAGATCTTCATAGTATTTAATATCACTAACCTCTTCTAATTTAATCACTCTCATCAAATGTCTTATAGGTTTATTTATTAGCAAGTCAACTAAAGATTTAAAATTAAGTGTACTTTTGATTAGGAGAACCCCGCTTATCTCAGTCTTCTCTACCTTCACTTCTTTATCGAGTGGAAATATGGCATCTCTCAGATCCCTTAAGCACTTCTCTTCCCTTCCTGGTTTAACTGTAACCATGTACGTGGAGGAATGAGACACTATTCAACCTCCAAAACATAAGTATAGTAATTCTTAATTAATCACTACTATTAGGTTCCTGTCAATAAGACATTTGCTCACTATTAATTCTAACTTCTATTCGCTAGAAGAAGATGTAATAAAACCTAGTAGAATTCCTATCAATAAGTGAGAGGCTTGGTAAATTTGCTGCTCCTGATGTACTTATCATCAGTATCAATCAAATCTTAATCTCCTTAATAATTGCTTATGATCCACGAGGCTCTCAGTGTTAAGACCATGTTTGATCAAGAAGTCCTTTAAGGCCTTATCCATGGTCAGGAATATCATGCTCCTAGTAATTGAGGTAGCGTAGAGTAGATTGTCTATGATATCTTTATGACCAGCTAAACGTAGCTTGAAGGCTAGCTTAGTAGCATCTGACGTAGGACTTATCCAATTATACACTCCTGAATCGAGTAATGAGCTAATAGCCGTGTCTACCACATCACTTATCTCTACACCCGATTTACGGGCCTCTCTACATACCTTGCCTATCACCTCAATCCATACGACGGATAGACAGTGGAAGCGTACTAGTCCTTTCGACCAGGCTTCTCTGAGGGCCTGTATGTGCTCTTCAGACAGTCCTTCGACTTCTATTCCAAAGCTCGGCAACAAGTAAGTTGAATCAAGGAGTACATCAAGAACCATATAACTCACCTTGCTCTGCCTCGGACTCAGCTTCAAACTCCTCTACTGTTGTCTTAGCCCACTTCTTCACCCTTAAGGCAAGGGAGAGAGGATCTGGCACGAATTCTAATACCAGTTTATTACCATTTACCCTAATTAGAACTTTATCACCCTCTCTTATACCAAGTGTTCTCATGAGGTACTTCGGTAGGTAGATAGCCCCTTTCTTGCCTACCTTGCTTACCATAATCTGGCTCAACCTTAATCACCTGATAATTGAACAATAGCCAGATATTTAAATATTTGCCTGGAATGAGGTCTGTAGAATTTAATAGCATTCTTATTTAATGCATATGGGTGTTAGCATGGATGTAGTATTGAGAGTAGAAGGTGTGGTTAAGAAGTATGGGGATAAAATAGCAGTGAATAATGTTAGCCTCAGCGTCCAAAGAGGAGAGATCTACGGACTCCTAGGTCCGAACGGTGCAGGTAAGACCACTCTAATGTCGATAATAGCCGGTATATTAGATCCAACAGAGGGGAGAGTTGAAGTGCTGGGAGGAGATCCCCATGATAGGGAAATTAGGACTAGAATAGGATACTGTCCTCAGGAGTCTGTAGTTTATGACAATCTAACAGGTCTCGAAAACTTGATGTTCTACGCAGGTCTCTATGGGCTTAGTGGTTCAAGAGCGAAGCAGAAGAGCGAAGAGCTGATACGATTCGTGGGGTTAGAGGAGTATGCCAAAGATCTTGTTAAGACCTACTCAGGAGGTATGAAGAAAAGACTGAACTTTGCTATAGCCCTCGTCGGAGATCCCGATCTAATTCTACTTGATGAGCCTACTACGGGAATGGATCCAAGGGTAAGGAGATCCGTATGGGAGCTAATAGAGAGGCTAAGGAAAGCCGGAAAGACCATAATTTTAGCGACTCACTACATGGAGGAAGCTGATGAACTCTCTAGTAGGGTTGCTATAATGAACCTAGGGAGAAAAGTAGTGGAAGGTACTCCAGAGGAACTGAAAAAGAAGTACGGTCCAAAAGCTGTAGTAAGCGTAGAACTGGTCAAAGTAACACAGGACATCATAGAGTTCATTAAACCCTATGCACTAGAAGGAAGAGTAGTAGTTGAAGGAAACGTTTTAAGAGTACATGTGGAAGATCCTGATGAGGTATCACCAAAAATAGTGTCCGAACTCGTTAAACGTGGATATAAATTGAACATGCTCAAGATAGATAGACCAACATTAGAAGACGTCTTTCTAAGACTTACTGGTAGGAGGTTGGTAGAATGATCAGATGGAGTGCTGTAAAAGCCATCATAGTACGAGATTTTAAGGAGGTATTCAGAAGCAAAGAAACACTCTTCTGGATAATAGCATGGCCTATACTATGGGTCGTACTCTCCGCCTATATATTCGTACCACCAGGGATAGAGACCCCTAGGACACTCGATATAGGTGTTGTGAACTATGATGTAGAGTCCCAGTTCCCTATGAATGGTACATATTTTGTAAAGATAATCAATGGTGTCGAGTACAAGGGTACAAAAATATTCAATGTAAAGATCTACGATAACGAGAGCTCTATGATCGAGGATCTCAAAAAGGGAAGACTAGATGGAGGTATAGTTATACCCAAGGACTTTGGTGAGAATATAATATTCGGTCAAGCGAGTTTAAGGGTATATATAGGCGCAAAGGATATCCAATCAGCTCAGATTACAGAGGGCATACTTAAAGGGTTTATACAGAGTGTTAGTAGAGAGATATCTCTAAGAAAGATAGAAAAGGCATTAGAGTACATACCAGAGGATAGGAGGTCATTTATAAGAAACTGGAGTATAGGAGTGGCCATACCCATAAATGCCACCTTCGTAGAGATAAAACCTAAGGTCATGATGGCTAGGAATACTATGATAGGATGGTTCACTATAGGCGCTATAGGAATGTCCCTACTCTATTCGGGTTTTAATATAGGAGCTCTAATAGTTATCGAAGAGAAGGAGAGAGGTACTCTTAAAAGACTACTCTCCTCACCCATGACGTCAACTGAACTATTAGTTGGGAGAACGCTCTCTGGACTTATGATATTAGCTTTAATGGCTATAATCGTACTGATAGCTGGCTATACCATATGTGGTGCTAGAATAGTATGGAATCCGTATAAGATAGAGTACTGGGCCGTTCCCCTACTGCTAGTAATGGTAGCTCTACTCACAATAGGATTGGGATCCCTCCTCTCATTAATAACAAAGACTGTAAAGGGTGCTACTGCCCTGAGTACAATAATAGGTCTGTTACTATCATTCCTAACTGGTATCTGGCTTCCCAAATGGATGCTACCAGAATGGTTACAAGTACTGGCAGAGGTATTTCCTCCAACATGGGCTATAGAAGCTATAAGGGCTGTAATGGTCTTCGAGGCTGGAATTGAGGATATAGCAGTAGACCTAATAAGAGTTTCCATAGCTACTATTATAGCCTACATTTTAGGAGTATTAGCCTACAGGTATCTGTTGAGGAAGTATGCAGAAATGTAAAAAAATATTTCTTTAGTAGCTTTATGAACTCTCTCATAAAAGCTGGTAGGTCAGGTCATGCTCTACTGGTGACTAGATTCCCATCAACCACGACCTCTGCATCTACATACTCGGCACCAGCTCTCTCTATCCGGTTTCGTAGCTGAGGCTGGAGTTACTCTGGGTAAGCTTATGGAACCATTAATAGCAGAATCTAGAGACATATTAGATGTTGTAGTACTTGAGTAAAACTCATATAGAGTTGATAAGAAAACTTAAAAGACTACTCTATTCCAACAACATTCTCAATCCGGGAAAGATGATACCATAATCCATGAGTGTGTGCATGAGTAAGTGGTGTCATTATTTGCTAGGAAAAAGTTTTTGTGAACACGTACTAATAACTATCGATGAGTGGAAAGGCGGTAGTACTCAGTAGGGCAAATTTTAGAAAATATATCCTTGGATTAATCTTTATCATAGTAGTAATTTTAATTATAGCATCAACGACTCATCTCGGATATAGGAGTAATCCTACAAGTGAGGAAGATCTCAAACTACAGCTCAGGAGATATGAAGAGCTCAAGAGAATGGGGGCTAAGGTACTTAATGTACCCTTCGTACGGCAGAAGCCTTGGTTCTGCTCTGAAGCATCAGCAAGTATGGTACTCAGATTCTATGGATTTAATGTAACACAAGATGATGTGAGTAGGGCTGGATATACGAGCTTCGAGGACATGCTACCCTTCCTCAGAAGATACATACAATGCGAGTACGCTATCCTCACTTTAGATGATCTTAGGAGAGAAATAGATCTAGGCAGACCAGTGATAATAAGAATACTCCCAGGACAATACTTACATACTATAGTTGTTGTGGGCTACAACGATAACTACTTTTACGTACATGATCCTGCTATAGGACCCTACGTAAAGATGGAAGAAGGTAAATTATTAAGTGTCTGGAAAGCAAATAAGTGCAAGGCGATAATTATTCGTGGACCTAGGAAATGCTAAAATCCTTAACTCAAACTAATTATATCGAATCCCTGTATTTGATTCTAAACTGAAGTACTGCTAGTAATCATGCTATGAAGGCTTGATTAGAGGAGAATTTAAGATAACTTCTTTTGGGATTATGGGTATAAAGACTAGAGTTGTTGAGTGGATTCTTAATTCACACTCCCCTCTAAGTCAGTTATTCGATTCCTTTAATTCACAAGAAGCCTATCAAACATCCTCTGTATGCTAATCGCTTCTTTTCATCGTACTTCTAATCACAGACCATGAGGTAAGAACAAGTAAAATGGAGAATGGAAGTAGTAGTATTTCGCACCTAAACATATCCTCCGTCCATATCCACTCCTCTCCTGCCATATACGCCGAAAGTCCATTAGCTCCTGCAATGAGTACATATAGTACTCCAAAGATGACAGCTAGTGCACTTCCCACTAGTATATACATAGATGCTTCATACTCCTTACGTCTTAATAAAAGGGATCTGATGAGTACTAGCCCTATGACCATGGTTGAGAACCCACCAAAGAGATCTCCAGGAATGAACGACCCTAGTAGATTTACATGATAATCTGGTGGTAGGAACATTATACTGAAACCTTCAGTAAACTCTAAAAAGCCTAGTAGTAAGTAGAGTATACCTAGAATCAAGGTGTACGCAAATATAGATCCTTTAGAAACCTGCATGTGCTCACCTCAGCTAAATCCCATTAGATGTCCTACGGTAATCACTAAGAGTGACATTATGTAGGCGAGTATCAATCCGTAAGTTACTGTAAAGATTGTCCACTTCATAGAATTCGTCTCCCTGTAGATTACTCCTACTGTTGCAAGACAGGGCATATATAGTAATGTGAATACCATGAAGGCATAACCTGTAAGTGGAGTGAACATATTCTGTTCTCGAATAACTTCGGCTATAGCCTCTTCCTCCTCTCCAAGTCCAAAGAAAGTTCCAAAAGTTGCCACCACTATCTCCTTCGCTATAAAACCGAAGAATAGGGCTACACAGGCTCTCCAATCAAAGCCCAAGGGACGAAATATAGGTTCCAGTGTTTTTCCTAGAACAGCTAGATAGGAATCTTCCATGGAAGCCCCCCAGGGGAAGTTCGATAGAAACCAGACTACAATTACACCGAGCAATATCACAGTTCCAGCTTTCTTTAGGAATAGAACTCCCCTCTCCCACATGTGTATTAGTGTAGTTCTCAGAGTGGGCATGGCGTATGGTGGAAACTCCAGGATGAAGGCTGCTCTCCTTCCTTTAAAGTAGGGTATGGTATGTCTGAATAGTAGTGCCATTAATATAGCTAAGGATATACTGAGCAGGTACATAGAGTATACTCCAGCGGCCGCATATGCGCCTAGAACAGCTGATCCTATGAGGACATATACAGGTAGTCTAGCACTACACGTTATTAAGGGACTAACGATTATTGTCAGTATTCTATCCTCTTCCGTATCTATAGTCCTACATGCCATACAGGCCGGTATATTACATCCAAAGCCCAGTAACAATGGTATGAAGCTCCTACCCTGAAGCCCGAACTTCGATAGTAACTTATCGAAGACGAATGCAGCTCTAGCCAAGTATCCACTATCCTCTAAGATAGCTAATCCGAAGAACAGGAAGAATATGGGAGGAAGGAACACTAGAATTCCTCCTAGTCCTGCTATTAGACCATCGGCTATGAATGAACTCAGAATCTCATCCATTACCCAGGCTCTTACGAGTTCACCTAGTTGACTAAATAGTAGGTCTATCAGATCAGAGAGAGGGGCTGAGACATCATAGGTAAACCTAAAGAGTGCCCACCAGAGTGCCAGGAATATGGGTATTCCGAGATACTTATCCAGAAATACCTTATCCAAGAGATCTGAAAAGGTTACCTTTCTTCTACCCCTGAGCACTCTTTCTACAATCTCTGAGATTACCTCATAGCGTCTCTCGGCAAGTATTACTTCGTAATCCCCACTTGATGAAATATCCATAGATCTCACCTAAGGATTTCCTCAACTTCATCTCGAATAGGACTAGATGCTATTTTCCTGAGCACCTCCCTATCCCTTTCTAGTATTTTAATAGCTAGCCACCTCCTCGGATATCTGCTTACTAGTTTCTCATCCTTCGCTAAGATACCCTCTAGTTTTGATATCATACTCTCTAGCTTAGACCCGTAGTTTATCCTTACACCACCTTTTCTTTTCCTCTTTTTAGCGACCTCCACTATGGCATCTTTGAGCTCCTCCATTCCTTTCTTAGTTGTGGCTACTGTAGGAATTACGGGTACTTTGAGTATTTTGGACAACTCTTCTACATCTATCTCATATCCTAGATCCTCTGCTATATCGAACTTATTGAGTGCTATAACTATGTTCGCTTCTATTTCCAGTAGTTGAAGTGTTAGGTAGAGGTTTCTCTCTAGGTTAGACGCATCCACTATATCGACTACTACATCTGGCTTCTCTTCGACTATATAGTCCCTAGCTATGAGTTCATCTATAGAGTTTGCAGTTAGGCTATATACTCCAGGGAGATCTACTATCTCCATCTCGATACCTTTATGCACGCATTTGCCTACCTTCTTTTCTACGGTCTTACCTGGCCAGTTCCCTACATGGGCTTTTCCTCCTGTCAGATTGTTGAATATCAGGGATTTTCCCACATTAGGATTTCCTATGAGTGCTACTTTTATCATCTTACCACCTCGACGAGGACTTTCATAGCTACTCCTCTACCTAGGGCTATTCTACTCTCCCTTACCTCTACTAGGATAGGTCCAGGCGGGCTCATTTTTAATACCTTCACTCTAGTACCCGGAGTGAATCCTAGCTCTAGTAGTCTCCTTACAAGCCCTCTACCACCTCTAATATCGACTACTATTCCACTCTCCCCTTCTGAGAGCATGGATAAAGGCATGTACATACTCCTCAAACCCTTACGACATATACATGATCACACTCTTCCTTTCTCAAGCTAAGGTAATAGCCCCTTACTAGGAACTCTATAGGGTCACCGAGGGGTGCTTTTCTAAGAACCTCTATTTTCGTACCTCTAACTAGTCCCATATCCATTAACCTTCTTCTAAGAGTAGTTGGTCCCATGATCCTCACTATCACTCCTTTTTCACCTGGAAGTAGTTCGCTTAGCTTTCGCTCTCCTCTCATTCAGTCTACCTAATAAAATTAGGCTACCCTAATATTTAAATTTAATTATGTGCCATAGCACATTAAGGATAATTTTTGAATTTATACAGGTACTGATTCTGTAGGCAAAACTTTTAAGTATTTTATCCCACATTATCAGCCGATGGAGTTTAATCAGAGTGCATTAGAGCTGATAGATGATTTTGTGACAGAATATATTGAAAAGCTTAAAGATGCAGTACCACACAATGTGATCTCTCTCCTTAAGTTCCAATTAACTAATAACATAAAGTTTCGGTGTATAAAACAAGCTAGAAAGGAGAAGAAAGAGGTTGTAGAAAGAGAAATTGTCGAGAAGACACTTAATAAATTAAGGAAGAAGTTAACCTCTCTCAAACCGGAGGAAAGAATTAGACTTACCAAGATATACTATGATAACTATCGTAGACTAAAGGGAAGAATTAGACTCACCGAGATTAGAAGACTCCTAGATCTGGGATGTGGTTGGGGGAGGGTAATAGGGTTCCTACTTACGTAGGTGTTGATAGACCTACGTAGGTATTCATTACCCGAGTTTCGTCCCCATGCCTCCTACGCCAGCCAGTCATCCACCTCCTGACTAGCCTCAGCGACATGGAGACACATCCAAGATTCATACCCTCAACCCTCATCGGGATCAGCATTTATAGTACAAGAAAACTAAATTTAAACCCTACGAGGTGAGATCTATGAAACAAAAGATACAGAAAATGATGAACTGTTTCCAAAGGCGGTATTAAGATAGGAGAGATAGGTGTACTTGAGTTCCAGAAATAGTTAACTACCTAACTCTCCCTATGGTATGCAAATGCATACTTTTCTATTGGCATTGATCTGACATAGTTTAAATACCCAGATATCCCTATGGAATGGTGAGCTTACCAGTGGTAGTTCGGGTAGCTATAGTGGGCGCAGGGTTCATGGGCCAACTGGTTCATATACCTAACTTCCTAAAGGTCGAGAACTGTAAAGTAGTAGCCCTATGCGATAAAAGGGAGAAACTGGGTAGAAGTGTGGCAGAAAAATACCGTATACCCCGATTCTACAACTCCCATGAAAAACTGATAGACTTAAAGGATATAGATGCATGTGTCGTAGTCGTAGCAGATGAGCTTCATGCTCCAATAGCAATAGATCTATTGAAATCTGGAAAACACGTATTTGTCGAAAAGCCCATGTCCACTAACCTAGATGATGCAAAGGAGATGTGTAGTGCTGCAGAGAAGGCTGGATGCATACTGATGATAGCGTATATGAAGAGGTTTGATTCGGGATGTCGATTAGCAAAGAAGTTACTAGGAGACTATGCACTAAGAGAGAAATTGGGCGATATAACGTTCGTAAGAGTACACTGTTATGGAGGAGATTGGATTTGTGGGCTAGATAAGTCTATACCCTATCTCAAGACTGAGGAGAAACCTCCAAGAGTAGAACCAAGACCTCCAACATGGCTTCCCATGGAGGAATATGGAAGGTTTAGAGCTTTCAATAATATATACTGTCATGATATAAATCTGATGAGATGGTTTCTAGGAGAACCTAAAGAGATCTTATTCTCAACCTTCAAGAATGGGTATCATAGTTCGGTTTTAGCCTATGAAGACTTTAATGTGAACCTTGAGACAGGGTTTATAAAGGCACACTTTTGGGACGAGGAGTTCAAGATGTACTTTGAAAACGGATGGATTGAGGTAAATCTCCCTCCACCCCTATTAAGAAATGTACCTGCAAGAGTTGAAGTATACGAAGGAGGTAGAGGAAGAGTCCTAAGAGAACATTGGGCGGAATGGGAGTGGAGTTTTGAAAGAGAAGCTCAACACTTCATAAACTGTATTGAGAGAGGGAAGGAACCTTTGACAAGTGGGAAGGACTCTATAAATGATGTAATATTAGTAGAAGGTATATATAGGAAGTTCCTAGAGGAATCTAAATGACATAAACTAAATTATTTTCATTTAAGAAGTACTAAGTCACTAGGACTTTTCACAATATCGAGCTTAATCTGTTAAAACCACTATAGAGGAAAACTGCTGAAGAGCGAATTCCGTATTGATAATAGTACTGTGTTTAGTTTAGCTGTATAGTGCATCGACTCAGGTAAAATGAGAAACCACTCGTTATCTACTATGTTAAGCCTCTAAGTTATGCGCATATGGTCTTGGCTTTCTTCCTTTGAATATCTCTGATGCAAAATTACTTATCCAATTAGCCGCTTCTTTATTGTTAGCACTTTTTGAATGAGACACTTCTAATTTTAGGTAGCCAACTATGCTTGTGATGAAGGTGGCGGGTATGTCTCCGGTAGCGATATAAAGGATAATACTCCTAATACCTCAGCTATAATGAAAAATACTCCAGTTATAAGGGATCCAACTACTGGTCCAACCGCTGGTACTATAGTGACTATGGTGAAAACTGATCCTATAAGTAGTAAAAGGCCTACCGTCTTAAACATATTTACACCTGTTAGTTCTGCGATTCTATTACAACTACGCCTTGCAAAGACTCCACTTATGATAAACACTACCCATTCTACTATGAGTGCTATCATCACGATAAGACTAAGGGATCCTATCATAGATGGAATTACTATTGAGAAGTATATCACTGTTCCTGATATTCCTGCTCCTATTGCGATTATTACACTATCAAATATTCGAGGATCTTTAACTACATCAGAAATGTACTTCACAGCTATTAGTACCAACACCAAGCCTGCTATTCTTAGAGTTATTCCTACATAAGGTATAGGGGAGAGTAGTAATAATGCTCCCCCTATACTCCCTAGTATTCTCGCATTCCTCATTGTTGCTGTGCCAATCATCGATATCTCTTCTAATAAAGATTAACATTTTTATAAGCTTTTCTTCTTAAAACTCTCCTCTTTTTGGATTTAATTAATATGATCTTCATTCCTTATGGTTCCATTACGAGAAGCTAACCCCTTATAAAACTCCTATAATTCAGAATCCAAATCCTGTTAAAACACAATCTTTCTCTAAACTTCTCTCTAAACATGGAGATTCTCTCCCTAAGCTCGATCGAAGCTTCATATAGTAATTGTGTAAGCCAATACACATCTTTTAATGACTCTATTGCCTTTGAAATCCACTTCCAGCGTACTCTACGTACCCCCTACATTATCAAGACATTATTTTCAGTTTTACTATCCCTTCTCTATTGGCTAAGAGAGCTGAAGCTGTTATTCCTAACTGTAGTATTTCCTAGATGTAGGATAATCTTTAAATACAGCAAGCTTTATTACTGTATTGTGGACGAGAACATTAAGACTAGCTTTGTATTGCCAAAGAATATCTATTTAGAACTTAAGAGAAGAGCGCTTGAAGAGGGTAGGACAGTGAGAGAATTACTTATTGAAGCTATTGTAGAATACTTGGCAAAGCCTAAAAGAGAGAGTGCTAGAAGGAGATTAATAGAGTTAGTTACCACCCCGTCTCCTGGTGCGGGACCAGAGGATTATAGAGAGTGTGAGTATGAGGATATAGGGAGATAGTGTTGAAGGGTGTTATGGTAGATACTGAGATATGGTCGATAGCAAAGAAGAAGCCTGATGAGAAGAAATTTGCTTTAAAAGAAGAATTTATTAAAGCCTTAGAGATGCATGAGAAAGCGAGAGACTTCTTCATGAATGTTTTTCCAAAGTTGAAGGTGTATATGTCTATGCATCAGCTTGTTGAAATCTATCACGTGCTGGCGTTTAGAGGAGCTAGAGTTCCGAGGAGCTATGCAAAGAGTATTGTTAAAGCAATTATAGAGGATGACAACATAATTAAGGTTGCTGTTACGCTAGATCATGTTGAAGAGGCTGTTAGAGAAAGTGTTGAAAGCGGTATACATGTGTGGGATTATTTGTGTTTTATACCGGTTAAAGACTATGTAGATACGGTATATACCTGTGATGAGCATTTCAAAGTAATAGGTGAAAGATATAAAGTAAAAATTCTTAATCCATTAAACACTTGGATTACATTATGACTAAAGTAGCTCAAAACTGTTATTCTATAGATTTTTAATAGTCTTATGAAGAGTAGAAGAGCTTGTTTAACTCATACTTCACACCATTAGAGGCTGGACTAGAAGTTGATTAGGCTATTACTATGGTCTCTTCAATTAAGTCTCTGGAGTGCTCATCACCCGTGACTCTTTAGTCCTACTCTCTCACTATAACTAAAAATATGGAATCCATGGACCTCCATTCCCCTCCACTTCACGTCTTCTCTCGATATCTACTTCACCTAGGAGCACGTTAAATCCTCTGTTAGATTCGCTTAATAGTGTAATCATAGGTCCTAGTGACTATGTACCCTGGCTTAAGGATGGAAAGTGGTGTTATATTAGAATAGAGGGGGTGGCATTCGGTGGAGCTCCTATCAATATAGAGGTAAAACTTGAAGTCTGGATAGTCCAAATTCAGCTGGAGTAGTCATAGATGCTATCAGATGTGCGCAGATAGGTAAGGATAGAGGAATTGGTGGAGTGCTGATAAGTCCATCAGCGTACTTTATGAAATCTCCTCCAATTCAGTATCCAGAACATATAGCAAGGATGATGGGGGAGGAGTTTATAGCTGGAAGAAGAGAAAAGTAGAGTTCTTGTCGCATTTGCCTAAGTGCTCTGTTGAGATTCTCGCTCCTTTTTCTTTTTAATTGCTAGTCCTACCATCATAGATGCATAAATATGGAGCCTCCATGCCTCGGGGGTCCCGAACTCCCATGCTATCTTTCTAGCTAGTTCCCTTAACTCTAATGTCTCCTCTAAGGTCAGTTCGTCTTTCTCGAATAGCTCCTTAGCCCTCAGTATCTCCTCCTTTGTTATTGGGTTTACTAGTGCTATCCTAAAAATCCTCTTTCTCGAATAGCATAATTGTCACTAGTCCCTTTATACCTCTGAAATAATGTATTGAGGATTAAGCTAGTAGTAGGACTCCCACTGAAGAGAACTACATTTTTATCGATATAGTCTTAATTGATAATGTGGGAGTATGCCAAAGATTAAGTGTAAGCTTGTAAAGTGGGAGGAGGTAGTAGAGTGGTGTAGGAAGTTAGCTGAAAAGATAAAGGAGTCTGGGTGGAGGCCCGATCTCATAGTAGCTATAGCAAGGGGAGGGTATACTCCAGCTAGACTTCTATGTGACTTTCTAGACATACACGATCTCGTAAGTATTCAGATACTGCACTGGGGAAGAGCCGCCGAGATAACAGCAGAAGCACATGTCAAATATCCCTACCAGCTAGACCTAAGCGGGAAGAAAGTACTACTAGTAGACGATATATGTGATACTGGTGACTCGATAATAGTAGCCAAGAAGTATATTCTGGAGAAGTGGAAACCCGCAGAGCTTAAAGTAGGGGTAATGCAGTGGATCTCCTCAGTAGCTAAGATCAAACCAGATTACTATGTAGAGGAGATTCCGTGGATCTGGTATCAGTATCCTTGGACTAGATTAGAGGATACTATCAATTTCTTCGAGAAAATCTTGGATTCGTGGAAGAAAGAGAAAGGAAAGACGGAGTGGACCTATAATGAACTTATAGAGGCCTTTAAGGACTATGTTGGTATAGATGTAGGTGAGAAGTACTATAGACTCGCTCTAGAGAAACTAGTTGAAGAAGGTAGGCTTGTAAGAGAGGACAATAGATATAGATACACTGCTTAAGATATTTTTATACTTAGTAGCTCGCATAAAAATGAATAATAATCCTTGGTAATATTTAATAAATCCCATAAAAGAGAGAGCAAGAGTCTAATACGTTTTCTTCTTTTGGGTTAGAGATAAGAGGTATTGATTTAAGGAGTATATAGAGGACGAACCTAATGAACGCGAATATAGCAGTAATAGATATGACTAAGAGAAAAGTTCATATCAAAAGTCTGCCCGAGAGCACTCTTAAAGAGTGTATAGGGGGGAGAGGTTTAGCACTATATCTTTTAAAAGAGTACTGGATCCCCGGAGCATATCCACTAGATCCTGATAATCCTCTCATAATAACAACTGGCCCACTAAGCGGTTTAAGAGATATCTGTGCTTCAGCAGTACTCTCCTTTCGATCACCACTAACTAAAACATATTCCGACTGCTATCTCGAAGGAGACTTCGGTGGTATGCTGAAAAAAGCGGGATTTGACGCACTGGTGATCTATGGAAGAGCTCAAGTACCTCTATATTTACTGATAACAGAGGGGAAGATAGAGTTTAGAAATGCTCTAAGTGTATGGTACTCTAGTGTACACGAGACACTTGAGTATATGTATGAGGATGCTGGTATTCATGGATCCTCTCTAGTCATAGGACCAGCTGGTTCATATCTTGTCAGACCTTCAGGCGTCATAGTGGATGGAGTCTGGCTTACTGGTAGAGGAGGGGCTGGGCTAGTACTGGGTGTTAAGAGACTAAAGGGTATTTTAGTGTATGGAGATAGGGAATTGACTGTAAGAGATTACGATAGCTTATACGAAGTCTGGGCTCAAAATTTAAAATCCTCTGTTCCACCAAATCCCCTTAGTACTCTAGGACTCCCTAGTATAAGTAAGCTTGTACCATATAGGAACTTTAACACTTTAGAGGAGGAATGCGGACTTGTAAGAGAACTAGATGTACTTAGAGTGGGCGTACTAAGTTGTAAAGGATGTCCTATGGGCTGTTCGCTTATCTACCGTACTAGTAATGGGCTTAAAACTATAGATGTGAACTCTGCCCTTATGCTAGGTCCCAACTTAGGAGTGTGTAGTCTAGAGAATGTACTAGAACTTATGAATAGGTGTAGAGACCTCGGATTGGAGCCCATATCTACAGGAGCTATACTCTCATGGTTCATGGAGATCATGGATAGGAAGTATATAACAGAGGAGGATACAGATGGGCTTAGTATAGAGTTCGGAGATATGAGTACTATACTTGAAGTACTAGATCTGATAGCTCATAGGAAAGGCTTTGGGGCTATTATGGCTGAGGGTGTTATGAGAGCTAGTAGAATAATCAATAAAGGCACGGATAGGAGTGCAGTCCATGTAGCTGGACTAGAAATGGGATCTATAAATCCGATTGAAGATCCCATGCTCCAGCTAATGTACCTCACAGCACTATCCCCACTAGATATTCTCTCGTTAAGGGATTATCTTCCTTCCCTCCCACGTTCACTGGAGGAATTACTGGAATTACGTTTACGCAAATCTCTAGCCTTTACATTACCATTGTGTGGTAGATACCCTATAGAATTTAAATTCGTGAGAGAGATCCTTAAGTACTCTATGAATCTTGACTTAAAGGAAGATAAATTAAAATTTATGTCAAAGAATATTCTGAAGTTTATTAGTAGTATACGTAGTAAGGAAGGATTAAAGGATTATCCCTCCATACCTAGTAATAAGGTAATTAAGCGCACTCCACTCTTGGATAGGTTATTGAGAGCTTGGATAGGTTATTTTCAGATCTCTTGATCTCTATTTCCCCTTGTTGAGCTTCCTAAAGTTCGGTTAATAGTCCTTGCTTGTGTCATAAAGTCTCCTGTCAGATCTGTGCTTTATATAATGTTCCAAGTAAGGTTTAAACATCGAATGTTAACTATGAAATTTGAAGTAGTATTGAAAAGGCTAATATAAAGGCCTAGGTCTAATTAACTGAGGATTAGATATGGGACTTAAAGAGGATATATTGAAGCTATTAAAAGAGGATGAGGAATTTAGACTAGCAGTAGCTGGTATACTAGGATACCGTGAAATCCTTGAAAGACTTAAAAAGCACGATGAGAAGTTTGATGAACTACTTGAGGAGATTCATAAGCTAAGAGAAGAATTTACAATTATGAGTAGAGAGATGCGTGAACTGAGAGAAGAATTCGTACAGTTGAGTAGAAGAGTCGAAGTAACTATAGGTAGTATGGGTAGAAGATGGGGTATGGATCTAGAGAGAACAGTCCTAAAGATATTCAGAAAAGTCCTCGAAGAAAGGGGAATCGAGCCGGGGAAAGTCGAAAAATTCAAGTTTAGAGATATAGATGGTAGGATTACGGGTGTTAAAGGTAGAACAGTAGATGTCGATGTGTTAGTTAGAGATGAAAAGGTATACGTAATAGAAGTGAAATCCAGGACTGAACTAGAACATGTGGAAATGCTTCCAGAGAAATCGAAGACCGTTGAAAGAGTACTAAAAAGGACTGTAGATGGAATGTTCATAGTAACTACTAACATAGATAGAGAGGCCTATGAGAGAGCTAAGGAGCTTGGTATAGAGGTCATCTATGGAAATATATTGGAATGATTTAATACTAACTTCAGTTTACCAATTTTAATCCTTATTGAGATCCACTCTACACTTCTAGTAGAAGATATATGAATTCATTAAAATACTCTTACTCGTATAAATAGTGTCTCCTCTCAAGCACTCTCAGAATTAGATCCTAGAGCGCGAAGAGAGACTACCTCAGAGCAGTAGAATTCAGATATTCATTGTGGATACTCTGTGGAGAGATTCACACAACGGATCTAGGATGCACTTAATGGCTAAACCGAGAACAGGAATGGTAGAAGTGTTAATATCCCATACTACAGATTTATCAGAATTTCATGAATATATAGGGACTGTTATAGAGAGATGGAAATTTAATAGAAATTGAGTATATAGATCTCTTCAGTAGAGCTCTGACGTCACCTAACATTGTATTCTCCATATCCTTCACAGTAGATTAGGTCTAGGTCTTAGATTCGCTCTTCTTCTTCTCTTTTTCCTCTTTCTCCTTAAGCTTTATCACATCTATAAACCTGATCTCTCTGAGGTCGCCAAACCTCTTTCCTAAGTCCATAGCAATGCTTCTCTTTCTAACTCCTATTCCCTCCATGAGTAGTGTCCTCGGGGGTAGGTATATATTGAGTATACCCTTCCCTGATGTCTTTACATCTATTTCATCGGGTTTAAGTGTGGGTAGCCATCTCCTTACCAATTCCTTCACCTTAGACTTCCTATCCTTGAGTATTTTGACCACTTTCACCCTATACACTAAGGTCTTCCCAGCGAGTGGATGATTGAAGTCTAGCTGTACCCTACCAGATCCTACACTTCTGATCACTGCCACTCTTCCATTTATCTCAACCTGCATATTGACTTTTGGAATTATCCCTCTTCTACTTAGCTCTACTGCTGGTACTACCCTTATCTTCTTTGGATCTCTATGCCCAAAACCTTTCTCCGGAGGTACTTCTATTGTCTTCTCTTCTCCTTCCTCCATACCCACAATATTGTCCTCGACGTATTTGATCAGCATTCCCTCTCCTATTATGACTAGTCTGGGACCATACACTTTATCCTCTTTATAGATCCTATGCTCCCTAGCTACCTTCTCTATGGTCGTGTCTATAACTTTTCCCTCTTCCTTGACCTCTGTAGTGTACTCCAGTAGCACGAAGTCATTCTTTCCCACTGGCATACTTCTTACCACGCTCAACTACTCGTAGTATTTCGTACTTTTATATGTGTCTTATCATCAAATCCTATACTAGTCAAGAACAATACTGTTTGTTATAATTTAGGGAAAAGGAGCTGAGAGAACACTACAGATAAGCGCGGTAGTCGTAATAGGATACTACTTCTACCTCTGCTAGGTGTATTACCTTCATACTATTCGGTGGCGTTAAGTGTACTAGATAAGCTCCCTTCTTCACTTTTACCATATCTGCTAGTCTCTCTATATGCCATGAGAGATACTTCTTTTCATCGAAGACTACTGCTATTCTCTTAACCTTAAATGCCCTATACGCCTCATTGAAGAAGTAGACAAGCCCACTCTCTCCCTTCCTCCTCCTACCCAGTAACATCGCTATTGCCTCTCTAGATCTAAAGCCCTTAGGTATGATCATAGTTTTCACCACAACACCACCTTGATAGTTTATGTAGAAGTCTATGTACCTTAGACTCTCTCCAGTATTGGGGTTCCAAGCTGAGAATATGTATTCAGGTGAGAGCTCTTTGATCAACTCATATGCTAGTAGTATAGCTCCATCCTTTGCGAATATCCTGAGCCCCTTTTCGTTCGCTGCTTCCCTAGAGATTGATAGAGTCCATAGCCTATTAGCTGCTCTCTCCGATGCTCTAACTATTATATCTAAGACTTCGCCATTATCCACTACTTCCATCTTACTAACTCCATTAGCATTCCATGTCCATTAATATTAAGATAAGAGTGAATATAAGGGGAAATATGACCTTGATATCAGGCTAAGATTGGGATATTCCAAATCTCCATTTATTTCCTTTAGAAACATTTATTAATACACCCTTCTCCTAACGTGTAGAGGGATTTCAGTTGGAAGTGCGATAACCCTCTGCATAGGGACAATATTTATCTACTCTATTCTAGAGCAGATAGGAGGATTGAGATATGAAACTCCCTAAGAGGTTCAACTTTAAGGAAATAGAGGAAAAGTGGCAGAAGAAGTGGGAGGAGTGGGGGATATATAAGTTTGATAGAGAAGATAAGAGCAGACCTACATTCTCAATAGATACGCCTCCACCCTATCCCAGTGGTGAGTTTCATGTAGGCAATGCATTCAACCATACCTACATGGACTTCGTGGCTAGGTATAAGAGAATGAGGGGATACAATGTATTCTTTCCACAGGGATGGGACTGCCATGGATTACCTACAGAGGTTAGAGTAGAGAGAACTGTAGGTAAATACAAACGAGAAATCCCTAGAGAGGAATTCATAGCACTATGTAGAGAGTACACTCTAAAGTGGATTGAACCTATGAGGAGATCAATAAAAAGACTCGGCTGTAGTATCGACTGGAGTACAGAGTACATGACCATGGATCCAGATTACTGGAGAAGAACTCAAGTAAGCTTCATACTAATGTACAAGAAGGGGCTTATCTACAGAGGATACCTTCCAATATATTGGTGCCCTAGATGTGAAACCGCAATAGCAGAAGCCGAAGTAGAGTACAAGACTGTCAAGAGAAAATTATACTACTACAACTTTCAGCTAGAGAATGGAAAACCCCTCACTGTAGCGTCTACTAGACCGGAACTACTAGCATCTTGTGTCGCAATAGCTGTTAACCCTGAAGATGAGAGGTACACTGATCTAGTAGGTAAGCGTGCTAAAGTTCCCATTTACGATAGGTGGGTCCCAATAATAGCCGATGAAGAAGTGGATATGGAATTTGGTACTGGAGTAGTCATGATATGTACCTATGGTGATAAGACAGATGTGAAGTGGCAGGCAAGACATAGACTACCAGTAGTAATCTCGATTGATGAGAGAGGAGTGATGAATGAGAAAGCGGGTCCTCTAAAAGGACTCACGATAGAGGAGGCTAGGATTAGAATAGTTCAACTTCTAAAGGAAAGAGGACTACTAGTTAAGGTAGAGGATATCGAGAGCTCTATCGGAACATGCTGGAGATGTCACACGCCTGTTGAAATAATTCCTAAGGAACAGTGGTTTGTAAAGACTAGAGAACTAGCTGATAGAGTACTAGAAGAGGCTAGAAAAGTAAAGTGGATACCGAGCTATATGAGGAGGAGGTTAGAGGATTGGGTTAACAGCCTAGATTGGGACTGGCCTATATCGAGACAGAGATTCTTTGCCACACCCATACCCATCTGGTACTGTAAGAGATGTGGTGAAGTAATTCTAGCCGAACTGGAGTGGCTACCCGTTGACCCTAGAAAAGATAAGCCTAAGATAGATAGATGTCCGAAGTGTGGTGGTAGTGAATTTGTAGGAGAAAATGATGTAATGGACACATGGATGGATTCTAGCATAACAGCTGCCGTCCATGCGGGATGGCCTGATACACTAGATAAGAGACTCTTCCCTGCAGATCTTCAATCAAATGGCTACGATATCATAAGGACCTGGGACTACTATCTACTAGTAAGAGGAATAGCACTCTTTGGAAAATCCCAATTTAAGACGGCTCTGATAAATGGAATGGTTAGAGGGACGGACGGACGTATGATGCATAAAAGTCTCGGGAATTACATTAGTCTAACAGAAGTGATAGATAAGCATGGTGCAGATGCCTTTAGACTTTGGGTTGCGAATTCGACAATCACAGGTTCCGACATAAGATTCTCATGGGAGGGAGTGGATTACACTAGGCGCTTCTTAACCAAGTTATGGAACGCTGCTAGGTTCCTATCGCTTACTTTAGAAGATTTTGACCCTAGAGTAGAAGTAAGTGAAGATGAGTACAGAGTTGTAGATAAGTGGATTTTGAACCTGTTGAAAAAATTAATCGTAGAGGTCACTGATGCTATGGAGAACTTCGACTTTAGAAGAGGCTCAGCCTCCATCATAAACTTCACATGGCATGTATTCTGCGATCACTACTTAGAAGTAGTCAAATATAGATTAGCCCATGAGAATCCCTATAAAAGGTCTGCTCAGAAAACTCTCTACACAGTCCTGTTGAATATTTTAAAGTTGATCTCACCATTCACTCCTCATATAGCCGAGGAGATATACCATACCCTCTATGCTAAATACGAGGGATGGAGAAGTATCACTATCTCAGACTGGCCTAAAGTTGACAAAATAGATGAGGAGAGTATTGCTAGAGGAGATGTCATTATAAAGACCATAGCAAATATGCGAAGAGTTAAACACAATCTCAAGATACCACTAAATCAACCCGTTACCAAGGCTACAATATATGCTGGAAGGTATACTGAACTATTAAAGGACAACTTAGATGATATAGCAAACACTCTCTGGATAAGATCACTCGAGGTAGTAGAAGAAGGTAAAGGGAAATACGAAGTAAAGGAATACCCTGAAATAACTTTTGATATCCTAAGATGACATTGATTTCTCAATCTAATGCCTAGCCAACCATGAAAGTGCATTTTTGCATATTACTCTAACGTATAAAGTATATATCCTTGTCCCAGGATTATAGATTCACAACCAGCAGTACTAGACTAACTATGAACATTGCTACCCATATTAAGAAGCTCCATCTAATGATCTTAGCTCCATCTAACATTAGGAAAGGTATGAGATTGAAGAAGGCTATAATAGCGTTCAGGTACGCTATAACTCTAGCCATAGGAATAATTCTCAGTAGAGTGAAGAAGGCGGCTATGATTATATTAAGTATAGGACCTGCTAGTGCTATTTTACCTTCTTCCTCAGCAGTTAAAGATCTGAGAGGAAGTATGCTCACGTATCCTGGTACTATTATCTTTATAGGCATAAACGGTATTATCGAGATTAGTGTCAGTAGTACACCGATGGGCGATAGTACATATCTAGCATGGTGACCATAGGATTGAGCTACAAACTTATGAGCTAGCTCATGGAACACATAGCAGGTTATAGCAGCTATAAAGATAGTGATTATCCAGATGGGATGCCATGGTACTATAGATAAGAATACTAAGAACACTAGGACAGCTGCTAGTAGTAGACTTTCCAACTCTCCTCTGTAGAAATGCATAGATGGTCTAGTAGGTTTTAGGGGTACTACTCTTCTAGATGGTACAGGCGGTGGGGATGGTACTTCAGCTGGGGTATAGCGAGGTCGCCATACTCCTCTTACTAGCGCTGGACAATTATGCTTCTCTGGTAGATGGTGTTCAATACAGAATATACCACCACAGTAACTGCATTTAAAAGGTAGGACCACTTCCTTACCACAGTACTCACACTTAGCCATGATTTATATTATTTTATCTACTTCTTAAACTTACCTACCCTGGCACTCTCTCTACTTAAGTAGGAAGGTTCTTGCTTCTCGTGGGGGCTTATCGAAGCGAGGACTGTGCCACCACCCGATGGGCATACTCCCATCACGAGAGCGTCTATTCCCCCCAAATATCTTGGCGCTCTATTATTCAAGTTTAACGCTATCCATCTCTCTTCGAAGAAGAGGATTTTCTGGCGATTTTTTGTAATGCTATTCTCCTAACCTATTGGACTCTCGATGATTCTGTTCACCATTACAACTCCTTCGATAATATTGTCTCCTATCATATCTATCACTCCCTGAACTTCCTCCTCTAAATCCATTAGTGTAGTACTAGCATCTCTGGAACACCTTAAAGCCATCATAAATCCATCCATCAATCTACTCTCCTCCTCAACTAGTTCCTCTAGTCTCTCTAAGAACTCCTCCACATACTCACACTTCTCCAGTAGTTCATCTACAGCTCTTACATTTACTATGGGAAGTGTACAGCTAAATACTTCTACCTCTTCTAATCCACTTATATTGAGATCTCGAATACTATACTCTACCTTAGTGATAGTGGGTATTAGCACCTCTACATACTCTTCAGCTATTATGTCTCTATGCTTATCTATCAACATCTGAGCCCTCCTGTCTCCTAGTAAAACGGAAAGAGGGAGTCCTATTTCAAGTCCTTTGACTAGTCTATTTACTTCTTCTGACTTTAACCTCTTGTATAATTTCTCCTCATCTATGTATATCTCATGTACCAGTAGTGAGCCGTGAGTAGTGGGGATAGAAGTTAGTTTCTCGGAGGGAGGGATATCTTGTACATCCTCTGTATATAATACTCTAGCTGGTGCTACTAGGAGTCTCCACTCTCCTTCATACGACTGAATTGCTTCAATGACTTGAAGAATATCTCTAAGCTTAGACCTTCTTATCCTATCCCCAAGTAGTACTCGATACTTCATATTTCCCATATCTCTATATATAAACCGGTTTTAATATACTACCATGATGATTACATAAGGAATAGACAAATAAGATTTGATAGTATATATTAATTTCTGAATACTATTCTAACCTCAATCCTGATTTCTCAACTACTTTTCTAAGGGCTTTGATAGCTCTTAAAGCTATTTCTCTAGGATCGAGTTTCCAGTAATCTTCATTAAATAGCTCTACTGAGAGATAGCCTTTATAGCCCTTCGAGTCCAGGATCCTCAGGAACTTAGTCAAGGGTATTACACCTAGTCCCGGGTATACTCTATCTCTATCGGTAAGCTCTTCTCTAGGCTTATCTATACAATCGTCTATGTGTACATGCCTTATCAGCTCTCCTGGTATAAGTTTTACATTGTCTATATTTCCATCTCCTCTGTAGACGTGGAATATATCTACTACTAATCCTAATTTCTCATCTCCTATAGTCTCGATTATCTCTAAGCATATTGGTATTTCATGGAACCACTCTAGTGCTATTTGAGCTCTATAGCTAGAGCATAGGTCTAGAACCTCTCTCAGTCTACTAGCATATCGCTCCTTCGCTTTTTCTATGTCTAGACCACCTAAACCCTCAGCACATACTATTATGTAGTCTGCCCTTATCCTCTCAGCTATTTTTAGAAGTCCTTCCATTTCCGATAGTCTCGATCTAAAATCCTCCTCATTGGAGAATACAAAGCCTCCTATTGCACATAGGGCTGGTACTTTTACCTCGTATCTAGAGAGTAGAGCCTTTAGCTGGTCTATACTCTTCCTTTTTAAATACTCATTCAGCTTTCCTACCCATATTTCCACTCCTTTGAATCCAACTTCACGTGCAACCCTAATATCATCTTCAAGAGCATATGGCATTGTAGTAGCTCCATTTAAACAGGACTTTAACTCAGTCACCTTAACCTCTTTAACCAACTGATTAATAAGCTAACCGCATACCTAAGCTCAGATCTCTTTTAAACCTATGACTACTAGATTCAATATAGCTCCAATCAGCCCTACTCCTCCTAAACTCCCTAGCCCACTCCAACTCTGATCTGAGAACCTTCATTACTTTACGGTACTTCTTCCAGTCTATAGTTAGTCCCACACCCTTATGCATCCTCTCTAACTTCTCTCTATAGGAGACCATATTCTCTCAACCTTCTCCTAGAGAATTCTATTCCGGTATCCTCTATAAAGGTTCTTATTTTAGTTCTGAGCTTCCTTCTCGAATATAGTAGAGCGAGTACGTCTAGAGAGTCGTAGACTTCAGTACCATGGAGTTCTTCTAGGAATGCTGTAGCTATCTTTGGTGATGCGTTATCAGTAAGAAGAGGTAGACCAGTGTATTTTGCAAAGGCTAGGGCATATGCCTCTGGAGGGTCTATCGAGGGTAGGTTAGGGTCGGAATTTATGATCTCGTATAATTTCAGTGCTAAAGAGTCTACTAGGTCTATCCTAGGTGCTAGAAGTAGTCTCTTAGTCGCCAATAGATACCAGATAAAGCTTCTTGCAGGTTCACGTTTAATTTCTACAAATATTACGATCGGTAGTATCAATCTATTATATAACTTGAATATATCTTCTCCCTGCCTAAAACCTAGTCCCTTATTTTTTCGTTTATAAGTATATAATAGCTAACCAGTAACTCGGTCAAAGCTTGTACTACTCTACTATAAAATCTTAGTATTAATATTCTATGGAAGTAAAACTATTGTTAAAACTATTCACGAAATTGTGATTAGGAGGAGTAAGAAGGGTAGTAAGAATAGAATAATACGTTTAGCGATAGATGTTAATGAGTACTTGAAATGTGCAGAAAAGGCTCCTGAGAACACTGATATCGATACCCATACACTAGCGATTATAGTGAGTATAAGGTCTACTGGTAGTTTCCATCTTAACTCCTGAAATAGGAAGTATAAAACTCCACCAATGTATATACTCCATGAGATCGTCGGAAGTAGGTTGAGTAGTCCTACCCCAATATTTTTGAGATTACTAAGACCCTCTGTTATCCTCTTTAAACCTATAAACTCTGTCAGTGCGAATATTAGTGAGAGCATGTCGAAGGTAGCTGGTATTATAGTGAATACTAAAGATGGCTTGATTAATATGGCACCTACAGTTGTGATTATTCCAGCTATACCAGTACCTATGGAAAGTCCAAGTGCAATTACACGCTCCTCTATCCTTAGGGTTATACTACCATCCTTAACCCTAACCTCCTCTTCTCTTTCACAAGATATGCCCACAACATCTTTAAACCTCTCCTCTAGAACTCCAATATTACTAATAACTACTAAAATGGATATTACGATGAAGAGATAAAATAAAAATATTATCCACGTAAGGATGGCACTATATTCGTAGGACACGAGTATCAGTATGGATAGAACGATGCCTAAAATTAGGCATGTAAGGAGGTAGTGGTAATTTAAGTTCACACTCCTCTCGGAAGGCTTTTTGTCTAGGAAGGCGTAAATATAGGTCCTTCTAAGATCGTTAATGATGGTTATAAAGTGCCTGACGAGAATTGTCAGAAAACATAGTATTCTATTATATCTTGGAGATACATTCCACTTCTTCATCTCCTTTAAATTTTTACTGGATACCAAGCTCACGAGGATAGATGAGAAGAAGAATACTTCTACCGATATTATTATACTAGTCCATAGATACTCTAGATTAGTCATATAGATTACGGTTACATAGATAGCGGTCTCATTCAGAAAGCGTAGAGCTTCCGAGACCGGTAGCACGCGAACATTTAGGAACGGGCAAAGAGCAAATAACATAATCATTAGCACTAGCATACAGAGGGTGAGAATTATAATATTTCTTACCTTAGTGCTTCTTTTAGACATGTTCTTTTTAATCCATACACCCGATAAATATAAGTCCTTCTATGGGATTAGACCTATACCCTCCAACAATTCACCCCTATAATCTCTAATTATACTTCTCCATAATCCCAAAAGATCTATTTCTTAGGATAGCTTTTAATTATAGGAGCTGGTATTAGATCGAGAAATGATATGATGAGACACGTCATAGCCGGGATAGATGAGGCTGGAAGAGGGCCTGTAATAGGGCCCATGGTGATGGCTTGCGTTGCTATGGAGAAAGAGTGCCTTACCTATTTGACTAGAATCGGGCTTAGGGATTCTAAGGTAGTGAGCAGGACTAGGAGAAAGTACTTAGCACGTAGAATAAAGGATTTAGCAAGAATAGTCTTAGTAGAGATAGTAGAGCCTAGAGAAATAGACAGAGCAGTCGAGGGCAAAGACTACAAAAATCTTAATGATCTAGAGGCGGCTACTGTAGCTAAACTCATTACGAGGATCAGAGATCATGTTAAAACCTTTTACGTGGACAGCCCGGATATAAAACCTCTTAGATATATGAGGAGGATACTAGTTCATCTAGAGAGGCTAGGGTATGATACTGACATAGAACTTATATGTGAGAATAACGCCGATAAGAAGTATGCAATAGTCTCTGCAGCCTCTATAGTAGCTAAAGTGATAAGAGATAGGGAAATAGAGAAGCTCTCAAAAATATATGGAGACCTAGGCTCAGGCTATCCATCAGATCCGAAGACCTTGAGGTTTCTTAGAGAAATCTTGAGAACTGGAACCATTCCCTCCTTTGTGAGAAGATCATGGAGAACAGTGAGTAGACTACTGAGAGAACTACAATTTGAGGGATAGTCTTGTTAGTATATTATGTAGTACGTTAATTAGTATATCCGCAGATCTGATGACCTCAATGCTCATGGGTTTACCTATCGTAGTATCTCTAACCTGTATTCCTATAATTAACCACTTTACATGACGCTTTAACTCATTCTCCACTATCTTCATAATTAGAGGGAGAGGAATAGTATGCGTAGTCACTGGAGATATTTCATTTACTATACTCTTCGCATCCCCGAAGACTATAGATCCTGGCTCTAATCCTGCTTCAATAGCATCTATTAGGACTATGGTCTTTGAATTAAGCTCTACTAGTTTATATGCATAACTTTCAAGAGAAGAATAGGCTAATATGATGTTAGCATGTCCTAGATTCTTTAATTTCTCAGCTATGTATACGCCTACTCCATCATCCCCTTTGAGTTTATTCCCTAATCCTACTATAGCAAGTGGTGGCTCCAGAGATCTTTCTATAGTCTCCAGAAGCTCCTCAGAGCTCGAGCTTCTCATTTAATTCCCTTAGGTAGCTTTTATCGGGGATTATGCATTATCTCTTTCTAAAGATACCACTTATTCTAGAGCACATAGGTATTATAGCTTTAGGCTCTATCACCGCTCCAGGAGATACTGAGGAGTTAGCTCCTATCTTGACTCCATCAGCTATTATAGCACCTAGGTGTTCTCTTCTACTATCCACTATTCTATCGTTTACCACGACCTTTATAGTATCGCCAGTAATACTAGTTGCGGGTATCATTACCCCACTTTCAAGGTATACTTCCTCTCCTAGTATCGTATCAAAGATGGAGCAGTGACTGTTAACCGTACACTTATACATTAGTAGAGAGCCACTTACGTATGATAGTGGTCCTATCTTCACCCCATCACATATTACGGTATAGGGTCCTATGACTGTATTTGCGCCTATTGTTACATCTCTACCTATATACACAGGTCCTATTACAGTGGTACCACTCTCTATTACACTATTCTCCATTATAACTACCTCTCCCTCCATAACTACACCTCTCTCCACTCTTCCCTTTACACACGTCTTCAAGTATTTCAGAAAGTACCTATTAGCATCCAGTAGATCCCACGGGTAGTTTAGATTATACCACCACTCTCCACTATCTATAACTACTCTCACTGGATTATCTAAACTCACTAACTCTAGGGTTTTTATGAGCTCCCTCTTACCCCTTATAGTTGGTCGTGTTTTAGGTAAGTATTTGAGCACATCTGGTGTTAATATATATATTCCTGAGTTTACTACAAACTTACTCGTATATATAGGGATTCGGGAGGATTTTCTCAATCTCATATCTTTATCAAAAACTATCTGAGGCTGTGTCTGTAGATCTGCTTCATTGGGAGACTGTTCTACTCCTAGTACTACTGGACACTGTTCCTCCTCAAAGACCTTAACGACCTTATGTATTCTCTCAGCATCAGCTGTTATATCTCCATGTAGTACGAGGACGGGTGAGTCTTCAATAAAGTCCCTAGCTTCATATACTGCTACTGCTGTTCCATTAGTGTTCTTCTGGTCTATGTATGTTATCTCTACGCCCATATCGACTCTAGTTCCTACAGTACTTTCTATAAGGTCTTTCTTGTAGTGTACTACTATGCCCACCTCTCTTATGCCTATTTTAGCTACCTCTTCGATTAGCCTTATTATAATTGGCTTATTCAGTACAGGTAGTAAGTGCTTAGGTTTAACTTGGGTTAGTGGATTGAGATCTGATCCTCTTCCAGCTGCTAGTATTAGTGCCTTCATCCTATCAATTAGTATACATAGTACTATTAAATCTTCTACTCCTTGAAGAATTTCATAGTTAACATTTTTAGTAACATCATCCCAAAATTCTAAGATGCTCAAAGTAGATCTACATGTGCACACTAAATACTCAGATGGAGATAGCTTGGAGAGAATTATTTACTATGCTAGAAGATGTAATCTTAATGGACTAGCCATTACAGACCATAATACCATAAAAGGAGCCTTGAGTATTGCTAAGCTAACTAGAGATCTCATCATCATTCCTGGGATCGAATTAAAAACTGACGTAGGACATGTACTACTACTAGGGGTGAAGGAGAAACCATCTAAGACTATGGATTACATAGAGTTATATGAATGGTCTATGGAGAATAATATCATAATTGTACTAGCTCACCCCGTGGCAACCCTATGGAGAACCCTATCCAGAATAAGGGTCTTGGAAAGGTACAAGCCCCATGCTATTGAGGTTCTTAACTCCACCTATCCCCTCTACTCTGTGGCTACTAAATTATCCGAGTTCATAGCTAAGAGCTTGGGATTATCTGGAGTGGCTGGAAGTGATGCTCATAGAGCATATCAAGTGGGTCTATGCTACACTCTTATAAACTCGAATCCCGAAGTAGAAGATGTACTCGAAAGTATTAGGAGGGGTCGTGTAAAACCGCTAGGATCACCAACTCCCCTCCCTATGAGGCTTGAGCTTATGATGGGTTTTCTATCAGATTTCTTCAGAAAGGAGGGTTAACTATCGAAATAACCACTTTTCTTCGGGCATATTCAGTACTCTAGCATTATCATGATCTTTATCGAAGTTTAATCCCTTTACTATAGCTATTGGAATACCCTCACTACCATTTCCCATTACTAGCTCCGCTGCTGATGCTATTTCATCTACTATAGCTATCCTCTTAATTTTCAAGGTATACCCTTTTAGATCCTTTGATCCTCTGTAGTCCCTGAAGGCCTTTATTCCAGAGATTCCTATTGCTACATCTATCTGACCCTCTCTTAGAGGTCTTCCTTGAGTATCCGTAATAACTACAGCTACATTACATCCAGTTAATTCATGTAGTCTACGTCTGATCTCTCTAGCTGATTTATCAGGATCCTCAGGAAGAGTTAACACTACATCATCTCTACCCGCTACATTAGATCTATCCACTCCAGCATTTGCACATACCATTCCATGCTTAGTCTCTACTATAAGATGCCCTCTCGTGGCTTTAATTATCCTCCTACTTTCTCTAAGTATCACCTCAACTAGTCTAGGATCTTTTCCTGTGATAGTACTTAATTTTATAGCCCTCTTAGAGGGTGTTATTCTACTGAGGTATATCACTCTTCTCTCAGTCTTAGCTACTATCTTAGAGGCTATAACTATTACATCTCCATTCTCAATACCTATACCCTCTCTTTTTGCAGTTTCTACAATCAACTTAGCTATGTCATCCCCAGGGCCTATCTCAGGTATACTCTCAAGTCCTATTATCCTTATCTCCCTAGCCATCATCTCCTCCCCTAACTCTCTTTTAAAAATTAGAGTTCACTTAGATTAGCCTTTTTCTAAGCCTATCTTACTGGTTAATATGATAATTAGTGTCATTAGAGAGCGAAATGTTTATTTTTAAGTTCATTTTCCTAATGAAGATATTCAGTAGTGGAGGCGAGAACTATCAAGCATAGGGTAAGTGTAGAGGACATAGTTACACTATGGAGAGAAGGGCTTACTGATAGGGAGATAGCGGAGAGGCTAGCTGTAAATCCCTCTACTATAAACTACTGGAGGAGAAAACTGAAATTACCAGCTAATAGGAAGAATCTCATAAGCAAAGAGGAGCTTCAAAAACTTGTTGATAAGGGATATAGTTTGAGGAGATTAGCGAGGGAACTCAACCATGACATAAGTACTATCAAGAGATATCTCAACCTGTACGGTATAGAGGTCGAGTACAAAGGCAGAGGTAGGAGAGTAAACTTCGATGTGGAGAAGTTCCTGATAATGTATAGGCGAGGACTCAGCGATAAAGAGATAGCTAGAATCATGGACGTTTCTATTTCATGTGTGTATAGGTGGAGGAGGAAGTTTAACTTACCACCCAATAGGAGGAGGACGCATAGAGAGAGAGCTAAAAAGCTCGTAAACGAGTTTATGACTAATAGGGACGTATGTGTCCTAGAGGAACTAGTAGAGTATGTGACGTCCAAGGGAATAAGTTATAGTACATTCTATGGGGTTCTAAAAGACCTGAGAAAAGAGGGATCATTAAATATAATACGTCTAATCAGGGGAAGAGGTCCTAGAAAAAGGTATAAAGCACATGACCTATTTGGAGCACTCACCTGTAAAAGCCTAGTCTATACTAATCCCCTTAAATTGATAGACTTCCTGAAGAAGCATATGGACATGGATGATTCGAGGAAAGTAAATGTTGTAACAAAAGTGCTTAGAAATGTAATACCCTATGACCTATATCAACTGTGGATCAAGCATAAATAAGGTATAATCTAAACATCATTATTCACTTAGGTTCTTCGTTTTCCTCTATCATAAATCTAACTATATTCTTAACTAGCTCTAGATTATCCTCTACATTATTAAAGGGATCTAGTATTACTGTTACATCACCTATAGCTAGAACTCTATCCCTCATGGCCATTACGATTGGAGTATATTTTCCACGTCTTTCGAAGATGGAGTGATATGTGCTATTGCTCGTGAAGGCGAGTCCTGTTCCATTAGTATACACATGTGTGCAGGTGAAGAATACCAACTTTGATATATTACTCATGAGCTTATGCTCTGAAAACTCTTTTACTATGATATTCCTATATATACCATAATTCTCCTTCATATTGTAGAGATATCCATCTGTAAAGTATACACCAAATTCCTGGGCTAATGAATTTATACTCTTTGCAAGGATCCCAGCTGGTTCATGGAGGAGGAGGAGTCTACCACAGTTACCTATATACTCTTTAATGGCTTTTATAGTATCCCTCTCGTAATCCGCTGTAGGTGTCATAACTATTAGGCATTTAGGGTTCTTCTTCAAGTACTCTTTTAACTTCTCCTTCTCCGATACTATAACTACTTTATAGCCTCTGGAGTTCAACTCTCCAAGTAGACTACTCATTAGTGGGAGTGGAATGTAGTTCTTATGTGATCCATCTATGAGTATGAAGCGATTCTCCTCTACAGAGGGATAACCCTTTACACTCTCCTTTCCATAGTTCTTAGCTATCTCCCCACTCATGAAGATGGGTATCTGTTCCATCCATATTGTCGCTACATAGCTACTGGAGTTTATGAAGAGAGGAGAGAGATAGTATAGTGAGTTTTCAATCATGGTGGTCCTTCTTAAAAACTCTATAGTGAGCTTGGTCCTGTTCAGCCAGAGAGCATGTCCTATATCTTTTGCTAATTCCGCTTCCTCTCTCTTCGTTATCTCGACTACCTCATACTCTTTAACTCCTGTTAGATTAGCTACTAATGATATAGCATCTGTTAGAGATCCTAATCTATCTATAAGTCCTAGTTCGAGAGCTTTACTACCTATGTAGAGCATTCCTTGAGAGAGGTTAGAGAGAGGTATTTTTAACCTATCTCCTCTACCTTCCTTAACAGCTTTTAGGAAATTATCGAGAGCTTCCTTAACTATTAGACAGTATGTGGAGACTTTAAAGCCTGTGTACTTATAGGGTCCAGTCTCTACTAGTATCTCTGAGGGTATTATCAGTGGTGGCATGAGAGCTATCACGCCTACGTTTCCTATGAAAGAGGTGGGCTCAGCTATTATGTAATCTCCTGCGAGTGAGATATAATATCCTCCAGATGCCGCTAATCCCTCTATACACACTACAACTGGCTTTACTCTACTGAGCCTCTTTAGGCTATAATATACATGCTCTACTGTGGAAGCTGTTCCTCCTGGAGAGTATACTCTTACTACAACTCCTACTATAGTATCATTTCTCTCCGCCTCTCTAATGGCTTTTAAATACATTTCCTTAGAGTACTCTGTAATAATGTATCCGTGTATTTTTATCACTCCTATTACAGGTTTTCGTCTAGGTATCGAAGTGTAAAATACTATTATCGTTGAGATTGTAATTACTAATGCCAATATTATCGTAATTACCTTATACCTCAATTTAATCCAGTTCTTTAACTTTGGATAGTACATGTATTGTTTATTATTACATACTGTTAATAAATATTAACCACATTACTCAGGGTATTCCTTCAGTAACATTCCCTCTAGTCCTACGGGGCGTAGTCTTATAGCCATATTGTAGGCTGTGGTAAGCTTGCTCTCACTTTCAGCATATATTTCAAGTAGTACTTCACCCCTCTTGACCTTTGCACCAGCTTTAACATGTACTACTACTCCAGCCCCCTTATCCTTGGGTGCCCCTGCGGCCTTTGCTATAGCGGTTATAGCCGTATTATCCACATTAGTCACATAACCGTCTACAGGTGCCGTTATCTCCACTTTCTTATCTCCTATAGGTAGATCCTCTAGCTTTATATTTGGATCCCCTCCCTGAGCTTCTATTATCTCTTTCATCTTTTTCCAAGCCTTACCAGTAAAGAGTATCTCTTTAGCTAGATCCTGACCACTTCCCCTGCTAGTTATTCCCGCGATTTCAAAGATCAATCCAGCTAATGATGTAGCCTTCTCTATCAAGCTCATGGCACCCCTCCCTTCTCTTAGAGCTATAAGAGCCTCCTTAGCCTCTAGAGCTGGACCTATGTAGTAGCCTATGGGTTGTCCACCATAAGTTATAGCACACTTTAGCCTTAGACCTAGTCTCTCACCCACTTCTACAAAGAGTCTAGCCATCCTATTGGCTATGTCCATGTTACCCACCTTAGCTCCCCTACCGACTGGTAGGTCTACTACTAGTCTAGATACTCCCATGGCTACTTTCTTAGAGAGTATACTAGCTATGGTCTGGCTTAAAGGATCTATGCCTAAGACCCTCTCAACCTTTATAAATATATCATCAGCTGGCGCTATATTCAATCTACCTCCCCATACTATGACACCTCTCGTCTTCGTGGCTACTTCCCTTATCTCATCGAGCTCTAGGTCTACTCTAGCGAGGACCTCCATAGTATCCGCAGTTCCGGCTGGACTAGTTATAGCTCTACTACTGGTCTTTGGTATTAGTAGTCCAGCTGCAGCCACTATGGGTACTTCTAATAATGCTACCTTAGAATTCCCTGGAACTCCCCCTATACTGTGAATATCGTATACTACATCTTCAAATACCATTCTGTTCCCCGTCTCAACCATAGCCTCTGTGAGATGCGCTATCTCCTCAGAGTCTAGTCCTACTAGCTCTTGGGCTAGTAGAAAGGCCGTTATTTCTATCTCAGAAAGGGATCCACTAACTACATCTCTGATTATTGAGAAGACTTCTTCTTTAGTTAGCTTACCTCCAGATATCTTCTTTCTTATGAATGTGACTGAAGAAGGAGGACTTACAGGGTATACCCCGACTACATCTCCTTCACTCACTCCTAGAACTTCTACAGTCTCTCTAGGTAGTCCTATACTTCCAACTGGTACTAGACTCCTAGTTAGGGCTACAGCAACTGTTAAACTCTTATTACCATATGTCAACATGATCCTATCGTATGGGTAAATGTCTAACTTAGAGGCATCTTCCTCATTCATTAGAATCATCCTAGTACCGCCATATTTAAGATCTATACTTTTGATAGTGAATTTAGCCATACTAGGATCCCTCAGGACAAGATTATAATACGAAGAGAGAGCTTATAAATTTATCATCATCAAGTAAATGGAGAGAAATTAGCACTAAGGATTATCAATTTAGAATCTACAATTTATGGAGTAATCCATATTCTCTTTACTCCTATTTTATCGAAGTCTTCGTCTTCTGTAGCTATTGCCTGTAATCCATGAGTTTCTATCGTAGCTGCATGTATCGAATCTGAAGGTCTAAACCTGTACTTAATCATTAACTCTTTAGCCCTTAAATACTCATTTAGACCTATCGAGAGGACTTCGACATAAGGTAATACTACTTTGTCTATAAACTCTAATGTTTCCACATACTCTATATCGTACTTCCTCTTGGATACGTATACTACCTCGTCTAGCACGAGTATGTTGGTGAACAGCATATGGTTTACTACTAAATCCAGCCAAAAATCCTCGATAAGCCTAGCCTCCTCTTCTGGCATTTTAACATTAAGATAGACAAGTAAACTCGCGTCCACAAATACCTTCATTATTCAAACTCCTCCTCTAAGTCAACTCTAGCTAGGTCTCCTAGCCTAGCTTCTCTACCTCCTAGTCGCTTCCTCCTTTCTCTAATCCAATTCAAGACTTCTTTAGGATCTTCCACCCCTCTTAATTTTAACTCGCCCTCAGCAGGCTCTAGGATCACATAGCCTCCCTCCTTAATCCTATAGGCCTCTCTGAAAATCTTGGGTATAACTATCTGACCCTTGGGGCCAACCTTAATCCTAATTCTAACCAATAGTACCACTAAGTATAACCATTAGTAAAACAAAATATAAACCTATCTGACGGGTCGGATAATAGATAAGCATACAGCATATGTCTTTCAACTCTTTTGCTATTTCTACAGTATATGACGCGCAGGTAAAAGTACACATCACTCAGTTTCGCTAGAAATTAAGGACAAATTAGGTAAACAGGCACCTGATTCCATATCCTAGAGGTCAAAAAGCGTGGAAAAGGTTAAGATAAGCCAACTCCCAGCTTGTTGAAAAAGTTAGGAAAAAGTTAAGACTCCAAGGAGAAATGGGAGACATAGATGGTCGAATGAAGATTCTTAAAAATGGAACGAAAGGTCAGATCGTCACGAGGTCTTCATCTACTCAGACTGGGACGGCTTCATCACATGAATTATCTATGACAGGTACTATATAAGCATGCCCTAGAATGGAATAACCTCAAGAGTGGGGAGAGAAAGCTTCATCTATTGATAAATAGATATTGAATGAATTCATTAGTTATATGTCAGTTGTATAATATTAGAGAGACATAAGACTCTGGGTTTAATGTGCATACGAAAGATATTTAGAACTTTTATAGAGTAGTTAAATTTGAGTGATATTGGGATGGAGAAGAGACCATTACTCGCTAGTGGTACTATCGTAGAGGACTACGAACCTCTCTTTATGTACTGGAGGGTAGCAGAGGATAGGGGTGCCGAGAAGATAACACTAAAGAATGAGGATTTCGAGTATCTTAAACTACTATTAGATAAAGAGGAAAGGATAACGCTACTCAAACTGAAGAATAGACTATTATCCACAATGCTAGAGCGAGTAGATCCAAATATTGCTGTAGAAGCCTATAGGAAACTCGGTATAGAGGTACCACCAGATGTCGCTAGGAGAATGATAGCTGAAATATTAGTGGGATGGTTAGTAGAGGCTGCAGAGACTCTAAACTTGGTAAAACTCAGAAAGCTCTACAAGTAGAACTAACTCTAATAACTATACTGAACTCTTACTATAGTCTCGATGCTTAACTAGGCTAGAAATGAAGATAATAGTATAGAAGGATCTACTGGAGGAAATGTTAAATAATCTATACTCACTAGTAGACTATTTATAGTATAGAAGAACATGGAAGTAACGGTGTCAGTATGTTCAAATTCGAGAGAGAACAGCAGATATTCAATATTGCTGGAGTAAAAGTAGGTGGACAACCTGGTCAGCTACCGACAGTACTCATTGGAAGTATATTCTACCACGGGCATAGGATAGTTGTAGACCAGAAGAAGGGGGACTTCGATAAAGAAGCTGCTGAAGAACTACTTAACAGAGAGAAGGAGTGCTCAGAGGCCACTGGAAACCCTAGGATAGTGGACATATGTTGCTCCTTTCCAGAGGCCTTTAGTAAGTTCATAGACTTTGTAGCGGATAATACCGATGAACCCATAGCGATAGATGGGACAACTGAAAATGTGAGAATAGCTGGTGCTAAGTATGTCCATGAGGTAGGTCTCTCCGAGAGGACAGTGTACAACTCTATAAACCCACATACAAGGGAGGAGGAGTTAAGGGTCATAAGAGAGAGTGGGATAAAGTCTGCAATTCTACTGACACTAAATGTAAAGAAGCCAACAGTCCTGGGTAGGTTAGAAGTACTAGATGGACTACTGGAGAAAGCTAGGATAGCTGGTATCCAGAACATCCTAGTAGATACTACTGTCTTAGATATCCCCGATGCTGGACCCGTTAGTAGGGCTATATATCTAGTCAAGGAAAAATACGGGCTTCCAGCAGGAGCAGGTGTTCACAATGCTGTAGATAGGTGGAAGAGTAGGACTGGATTGAACCGTAGGGAGTTCGAATTGGCCAGCACTGTCGCTAATACCCTCGCAATAGCTATGGGTGCTGATTTCATACTCTACGGGCCTATAGAGAGCGCTCCAATAGCATACTTCCACTGTGCATTAGCTGATGCCTATACTGCCTTTAGCATGAGGCAGGAGTATGGTATTAGACCTATAGTATCTAATCACCCAATGTTTAAAATATTTAGAAAGGATAGAGCACTAAGACTATAGTGATATAGAGATGAGCACCTCCATAAGGATACCCGATAACCTGTGTAAACAGATCTCAGAACTAGATGGAAGACTGAACATCATAAAATTCCAGGAGCACTATCTTCCTATATATTACATATATAATATTAATAAGAAAAGTGCAGAAGCACTAAGTGAAGCACTATATCGAGCAGGACTATGGTGTAAAGCACTAGAAGCTCGTGCAGTACTATGCTACCCATTACACATATGCGTACTACTGGAGAACTGCCTTACGGAGACCTCCCACAAGGACATGGTCAAGTACATGGTACTAACAGTTAAGCGCTGTATGAGATCTTGGAATCTGATGGCCGCCCTATGGCTTTCAGACCCACTAGGTGAACTATTAAAATTCCTGAAGAAGGTACCACACTGGCTGTGGAATATTGAAAAGGACTGTCTAATGGATATGCTTAAGCGACCCGATAAGTATTTAGATTTAATGGATCTAGAGGATTTCCTAGACTTCTTGAGTAAGCTCTACAAAGTCAGTGGATCAGTAGTTGAGGATGAGAAAGGAGAAGAAATGATCAGGATAGTGGTAAGATCCCCTCAACCCTTTACCTATAAGATCATAGATAAAATCCTTCACAAGATAGCATCACTAGGCCTACTAGAAGAAGTACCCTACGTAGGAGATCTATGGAGGGATGAAGAGTCTGCTTATCATATAGAGGTAAGGGGGAAGACCTACGTTGAAAAGTTTATTGACATGGTGTCCTAATCAACCCACTCCAGAGTAGAGGCGTTAGGATTAATAATAAGATACCCTACACTCACATGGGATTGAATATGAAGCCTGTCAATTTTGGAGTCGTGGGGACAGGAGTAGGAGCTACGTTTGCTATAAGAGCGCTCAAAGAGCTTGAAAAAGAAGGGTTAGTAAAGGTAGTAGCCGTGGTGAGTAGGAGAGAGAGTAGAGCTAGAGATTTCGCTTCTAAATGGGGCGTTGAGAAGTGGTATACAGACTATGTAAAGATGTATAAAGAAGTGAAACCAGATGCTGTAGCCATATGTACACCACACTACCTCCACTTCCCAATGGTTATAGATGCTATAAACGAAGGTATTAATGTTCTAGTCGATAAGCCTATGGCGATAAATCTACACCAGACAGATGCCATGATAAAGGCTGCGGAGAAGGCTGGTGTAAAGTTAGGAGTAATCTTCCAGAGTAGGTTTGATCCAAAGATTAGAAAGGTGAAAGAGGCAGTAGATACTGGAAAGATGGGCAAACTTATCATGGGAGAGGCTGTAGTAGAGTGGTTCAGAACAGAAGAGTACTACTCTAAAAGTCCATGGAGAGGGAGATGGAGTACTGAGGGGGGAGGAGCACTGATAAACCAGGCAATCCATACAATAGACCTATTACTATGGATTATGGGAGAACCTGAATGTCTATGGTCTCAAGTTGGCACAGTAGCCCATGAAATAGAAGTAGAAGACCTAGCTGTAGCCCTGATAAAATTTAAAAACGGCGCCTTTGGGATCATACAGGGGAGTACTGCCATATATCCAGGCCTCCCCACAAGACTAGAGATACATGGAATCAATGGAACAGCTATAGTCGAAGGAGATAAGCTTAAACTATTGGCTATAAAGGGTGAGGAGACGTACTCTGAAGTCGAGGAGAAGGGAGAACTGGCTGCATGGGCTAGACCAGAGGCGGTACCACCGTATAACCATATAGCTCTAATCAGAGATTTTGCTCAAGCCATACTAGAGGACAGAAAACCTCTGGTAGATGGATATGAAGGTAGAAGATCAATAGAGGTAATAAGAGCAATATATAGATCAGGAATGACTGGAGAGATTGTGAAATTCCCCTTTGTAGAGTTCTAATCCTATCATATAACTATTTTTCCAATTTAAGAAATTATACTTAGTGATCGTATAGGGAATAATGGAGCTTCCAGTGAACTTTATATAGTATCTGATTCCCAATCAATCAGTATGCTCATACTCGTAATAGATAACAGTCCTATAGGACCATATAGACCTAAAATGATGAAGTTCAAGAAGAGACTGAGGGATATAACTAAGACTAAGGTAAGAGCTGTAAGCTTCTCATCCCTCAGACTTGAACGTGTACAAGAGATTGTAGAGAAATCCACAGCTCTAATTCTAGGAGGCTTTGGTTCATGGATCTCCAGAGAGTACTATCCCGTAGTCTATAGGGAAGAGTTCAGTATAATTAGAGAGAGCGATAAGCCTATTCTGGGTATATGTGGAGGACATCAGCTCATGGCCATGGCACTAGGGGGGAGGGTAAAGGGTCAAGGGTACTTAGTAAAAGGCTTTAAGAGGGTAGAAGTACTTGAATATACTCCTCTTTTCGATGGATTAGATAGATTTATCACAGTATACGAAAACCATAAAGATCATGTGGTCAAGTTACCTAGCGACTTTAAAATCTCAGCTACCTCTAAGTACACTAAAGTTGAGGCCATGTATTCGACTGATAGACCACTATACGGCGTCCAATTCCATCCTGAAAGATATAATGACCGCCATATGGATGGAAGAGTAATACTAGAGAACTTCTGGAAGATAGCTAAGGGTCTACTCTAGTTTAATACTGTTCACTATATACTCTAGATCCTCTCTCCACTTATCTGATGTAGGGTGTAGATTGAGGGAGAGGGGGGTAATGGATATTCCCTTTTCCTGAAACACTACGTAGACATCCGTATCCTTCTCAACAGTGCTTACATCTTCACCATATATCCAATAGTACTTCCTACCTCTAGGATCAGTCCTCTCTACAATCTTCTCTATAAACCTCATCTTAGCTAATCTCGTGACCTTAATGTGG
>Ga0190315_1000162_pt1 | contig 41984 bp, 51 predicted proteins | sample 48701101_MG_FD_161673 | JGI IMG/M metagenome (GOLD analysis project Ga0190315, IMG submission 161673) | Hydrothermal vent sediment bacterial communities from Southern Trench, Guaymas Basin, Mexico - 4870-11-0-1_MG | ecosystem: Environmental > Aquatic > Marine > Hydrothermal vents > Sediment ...
AGCGATATCTGACCTGGAGGATCGATCCGTTGACTTCGACGGCGGATCGGTTTTTGGAGGAAGGATTATTCCTCAATGACGACGACGAAAAGACTCTCTCCCGTATTGTATTCCGCTTGCGACAAGGAAAGGATGCGCAATACCGGGAACAATATGTGGGGCTGGTTCCCTTGGAAACTGGTTCCTATGGTGCATTAGCCGGAGGTCTCTACTTGTGGGCCTTCGGAGATACGCGGGAGACTCTGGCGAAAAGGCGGGAGGAAATTCTTGGAGCCTATCGTGCCTTGAGCGAGCCCTACGAGTTAGTGGAAGCACACAAAGAAGATATCGAGGAGGCCCTAAGCTATGGTATGCTTCCCCATGTGACTATTTCCGAGACCGAATTCCAGGAAATTTTTGAGAAAGTTCGGACCTGGTTCGAAGGCGAAGAGTAGACTATTTATAGGATACGGATGACAACGACAACGACAGCGACAACGACAACGAAAGGAAGGTGAAATGGACCTCAAACGAAACGTGCGAATTTATATCGGGTTGGAAGATTCGGAAGGGGAAAAGTACTCCCCTGAACAAGTAAAAAAACTTGCGGATCGGTTCCTGTCGGAAGGATATACTTTCTTCCTCGGGGAGGGAGCCTGGAAGGGAACGCGGGAACCCGTTGCGGTGATCGATTGGGCCGGAGATATGCCAGGAAGAATTTTTGACTTCGCGAAAGAAGCGAAGCGTATTCTCAATCAGGAAAGTATACTTGTGACTCTTGGACCTGTGGAAATACTGTTTTTCTAAAATGAAAGGAAGGTGACTCATGAAACCCACGAAGAAGACTAGGCTCGATGGAAAGGAAAGCCTGATTCTCACGAACCCCGAAACTGGAGCACGTATTTCCCTTTCCCTTTCCCTTTCCGCGTATTCGGAAGAGGAATTTTCCAGGCTCGCGAAGGTGCTGGAATCTCTCCCGCTTACCCTGGAGGGGGAAGGTTTCGAGAGAAAGGAACGAAAGCCGCGATCCTAACCTGGGAAATTTCCTTCCCCCGGGGTCGTAGGCCGATCCACGAACCTTAAAAAGGTTCCGGCTCCTAAGGCGGGGGCAGGGGGGAGGATGCCTAAGTAGGACGGGCCCGGGGCGAGAGCCTGTTTCATACTGGAACAGGCTCTCGCCTTTCTTTTTCATGGAAATTTCCTAAAGATTCCTGGGGAAAAGCCGATATTATAAGGGCGGGGAAGGGATCGAAAGGGAAACGAAAGGGGATAGAATGAGCCGCAACGGAGCGAAAGCGTTTTTCTACGGGATCGGGATCGTTTTCATTCTGGTTTTGTGTTTCGGACTCTGAAAGGGAAATTCATGGAAGAAAAGACCTACCGGGAAATTTTAACGGAAATTCTGGACCGGGAAGGTTTCGACGGAACCCTTTGCCTATTGCGGGAAGTTATCCTCGAACGGGTTGCGGAAGACCGGGCCACCTATTGGGACGGAGACCGATATGACCCAATGGAGGAAACCCTTTTGGGGTTCGCAGAAATTCTCGAAAGGATCCAGAAAAAATTGAGGCGTTGAAAGGGGACACCGATGGAAACGACTTGGATTGAGGCAGTAAGGGAACGGATCGGGAGGGAGGCCCGGGCTTACAGGAAGGGGACTTTCTGGACTATCGCCTTGAGGAGGGAAGGGCGGAAGGCGCGACGGATGCGGAACCGGGCAACGCGCGCGGTGATCGGAGCGAAAAAGCGCTTATGGGGGATTGAATAGGTTCTCCCAGGGAGAAGGGCCGGGCCGGGGATTATCCCGGCCCTTCTTTTTTGTGCGGGGGATTCTCAGATTGAGACATGACTCATTCTGGCGCTACGTGCGATTTCGCTCGAAAAGTCATGTCCACCCACTTAAAAAATATCCGGCGGAAAAATTCGTCCGGGCCGGATTAAAAGTCGGGCCAATTTACGAGGGGGTACCGGGCCAATTTACGAGGGGGTACCGGGCCAATTTACGAGGGGGTACCGGGCCAATTTACGAGGGGGGTTTTTATTTTTTACCGGGCCAGATTAAAAATCGGGCCGGGAATTTACCCGGCCCTAAAAAACCTACTTCGGAATTTCAATGGCTTCCGCAGGACAAATGTCCATGCACACCCCGCCACAATTTTCACAATACTCACATGCCTCCTCATCAACCTGATAGCGCATGTATCCATTTTCGTCCTCGTATGCTTCAATGATCGCCCCGAAAGGGCACTCATCGGCACACATCCCAAAACACAACTCGATCTCGCATTTCTCCTGATTGATGCGTGGCTTCTTACACTGGCTCATGTTTTTCTCCTTTTACAAGAACTTCTACAAGAACTTCTACAAGAACATAGTTACCATATTGCCCACAACTTCATATTGCGAAAGATCTCCTAAGGAAGCCCAACAGCCTTCTTCCATTTTAGGAACAATCATGCAATGTTCCCACAAGATTTCACCGTCTGGACTTCTTTGTGAAACTAGAATATCGTGTTCATAAATTTCAGTATCTTTTTTATCTTTTTGTTGAATATAGAGACCCACAGTAGCGGGAAGTACCTCTTCCCCCTCAATCAAGACCGTTTCATCTTCTTGATAATCAATAGAATCTCCATAAATGGGCTGCATATCAGCCTTTTTAATTCCCCTAAATTTGTAAGCCATTTTTCCTCCTTTTTATCGCACTCTTTACCACAAGTTTTCTTCGTCGTCTTCTAACCAACCTCCTCCATTATCCCAGTCTTCGGAATCAAAGAAGATTCTGTAATTGGTAGGGAGGGCGGGACTCGAACCCGCACGCCCGAAGGCGAGAGATTTTAAGTCTCTTGTGTCTACCATTCCACCACCTCCCCATTGCGCCCACCGCTACTTTCGCTTTCGCCGCTTTCGCTGCTGTTCCTGCCGCTTCTTCGCCTTTTTCTTTGCCTTATTTTTTCTCGAATCCCAAACCCCATTAGCGACAGCGTAACGCTGTTTAGGATCCGGATAGGTCTGCTTCGCTTCCTCCGAAGCCATATAGCGAGCTACAAATTCCTTTTTCTTCTCACCTTTTCTTGGTCTGGGCATGATAATACCTCCCTCCAAACAGTCTCACAGCAGCCCACATGACCCACCGACGCCATCCGACGCCTTCCTCCCGCATCACCCGACGGAAGATCCCATCGGCCTCCTTGCGCGGCATCATATCGGCCCTAATCCGGTAGAACCAATCGTGCAGGACCGCCGCTCGGGTATACCGCCCATATGGGGGAATCAACCACCAGATTAACCGGGGAGTTGAGGCGAAGTCCGTGACGAATCCCTGGGGCACTTGAAAGGTCTCCCACTTGCCCCTGTAAATTAGAGGAGAAAGAAGTTCCCAAGCATTTGGGTTTTTTAAATCCTCTCTTACTTCTAAAAAACTAACAAAGCCCATTTTTCAACCTTTCTCTGTTCCATGAACAAGGTCCCACAAAATTTTTCCAATTGGAATATCGTCTCCATCCTTACCAATAAAAACCCAGTTATTATTAGTGATCGCAGGCCATACAACGGCTTTTCCTCCCAGAAGTTCCCACTGCCGGCAAGTATCCTCATTATCATCAATCAAGACCCGACCTGGTGCAGCCAGGCGGTGCTTTAGCTCCGATGAAATAAAGATCGTCCGCCCGATGTATTGTGGGAAGTGCTTGCGCAGCCAGGCCATGCGCCCGGCTAGGGCTTCGGGAAAAGGCGCGACCGCAGTTGCTAGGACGATATCGAAGTGCCGCCTGTAGACCCTCTCCAGGGTCTTGACCAATATCCTGCCGGACTCCAGGACCTCTAGGTTTTCCCAGAATTTCTGCCCAGCCTTGTGAATCTTATTCCAGAAGGAAGTGTCCGTCAAACCCCAATCCCGATAAAAGTGCCAGTTAGATTTTTCCGTGCGGGGGACCTGGCGCTTGAAGAGGCGCTCACATCCGCCCAGGAAGTCCGCTAGCACGCCGTCAACGTCCAAGTACAAGTAAGTCATTTTAGGGCCTCCGTCGTTTAAAATAAGGACCCACAGGCCGGTCTAAGCCTGCAACGAGATAAATAGGCATGTCCACGACCGGGCCCGGATAGGTCGGGGTCCAGAGCTGGAGCCGCTGCATCGGGAGCGAGCACGAGGCCATCTGCTCCAGGGCGAACTCGTTGTCGCTCTCCAACGTGCCCGAACAATACCAAAGCCGGTTGTTCCAGTCAGCCGAAACATACTGGTGAAAGTGCCCGAAGTAAGCGTTATGCCACTCCTGACCGATGGAGTCGATCCATCCGGCGATCTTCTTGCCGACTCCGTACCAGGGAAAACCGTTGTAGCCTCGGATGTTGTCGCCGTGGAACAACAAATTCTTGTGCCCTACCAGGTCGTCTACGACGTGGAAGCCCCGGCCCACCTCCAGCTCATACTTGCCCCATGTTCTTCCATTTTTCTTCTTCTTCTTCGCTTCCACCAGGGCTTTCTGAACCAGTAGATCCATCACCCGGTAGACGATCAGGTCCCAGTTGGTCTCCCGAGCGAAGCCGTCGCTCTTGCGCCCCACACGCCCGTGGTTGCCTTTCACGGCTACGACACGGACTTTCTTGAACCTCCGGAGGAAGGTCAAGATCATCTCCGCCAGGGCCGCTGGAGCCCGATAACAAGCTTGCTCGAAGACCGAGGAGTCGATCTGGTGAGCCTGGTGGGGGAAGATGTTCTCGGCTTCGACCATGTCACCTGTTAGGTAAACTCGGATCTCCTGGACGTTCTGGTCTTTGTGGTGGACCGTGATGGCCTTGAGGACCTTCTTAGTCAGCTCCTGGAGACGGGCTTCAGCGATGAACACGTCGTACGTCGAAGTTACCTTACCAAAATGTAGGTCGGTTAGGTGGACGAGCGCCACCGACTTCGGGGCGGACCGGGGGCGGTCCGAGGACGAAGGGAGGGCCACCGGCTTCAACACCACCGGCACGTCATCCAGGATGTTGCGCATGACGCTCTCGATGATGGAGGCAGAAGCCTCGTGGTGTCGGAGCTTCTCGCGCAACCGGTCCAGCTCCTTCTGAAGTAGCCGCACGTCGGCGGATGCGGCCTGGGCCTGGGCAGCTTCTAGGAGGCGCTCCAGCTTCTTAATGCGGGCCTGGTAGGAACGAGCGTTCCAGCCCTTCCATGGATCATCTTTTTTCTTCATATTTTAATCTACCCTGTGTTTTGGTTGTTGTCCGGTTTTCTTTCTTCTCGTTCGAGTTTTTTAGCGACTTTGTAAGCTCCACCGTATTGTTCTGAATCATACAAAATCGACGTGATGGTGAATCGACGACGGCAATAAGGACACCAGCCGGATTGGACCCTGCCCCGTTTCCCGCCGGAATAGGTGTGGGTAATCTTTATTTTTTGTTTACAATAAGGACAAATCATTCTACACCTTTTTATTCCGCATCGTCATCGTATTGGGGTCCGAGTTTTTTGTGATGATCAATATTGGCGATCTGCCCCAGCACGGAAGTGCGACGATAAAAGGCCATAACTACGGCATCGGCTCGATCTGGGGAATCGCCTACACGTTTCCTATAAACCTTTTTAGATTCCAATTCCATCTGACCCTTTTTATTGTAGTTATATTTTCTTGAGCTGAGTTGTGCGATTAAAATGTCATCATCTGGTAAATGAACGACGCCTTCCTTTAATAAATTAGCTAATTCGAAATAGGCTTCAGTAATTTTATTGGCATACATTCGAGAGGCGGGGATGCCATGGTTGTGAAAAGTGAAAACTTTACGATCTCCAACTTGAGCCCGTTTGATCATAGCTTGGCCGATGCCGGTAGCGTCAATAACGAACTCACACTCATTATTTTTCCAGCCCATTTGGCGTTGTCTATCGAAAGCGTATTGTAAAGCATCGTCAGGCTCGCACCGGGCTTTAGCCCAAAGATGTATCAAAGACCAGCCAATCCGTTGAGCCACTACGTTTTCGTCTCCGCCCATACGAGCGAAGTCGATGCCGATAGCTTTGGTGTAGCCTCCAATTTCAGCACACACGAGAGAATCAGCTTGAGTAGCGGTCACGCACCATTCCGGGTCAATAACCACGTCTGGATCTTTACTAGGAAAGAGCCCTAAAACACGAATTCGATAAATGTCGGATTCTTCTCCATAAGAATCTTTCATTTTATGAATATGATCTTCGCTGACGAGTGGGGTATCCAAGGCGGAGAACGTGAGGCAATGCCAGTGCGGACGGTTCTTGGAGAAACAGGCTCCAAAATCCGTGTTGCTGGCGGTCGGGTTGGAAATCGCTAAGGTCAAGTTATCGTCTCCAGACTGCGTGCCAATCAAAGTCTCCCAAATCCCAGTTTCAATACCCGTGGCCTCTTCAACGATGATGTATTGGTGGTCTGCATGACGTCCGGCAATAGCTTCCACCTTCGAGGCAGTCACCAATCGAATAGCCCAGTCAGGATTTTTCGTACCGAACTGGACGGAAGTCTTAGTGGTGTGGATAAATTTTTGCAAGAAAGGGTGGGCGTTTTTGAAAGTGCGTCGAAATTCTGCCAACCACACTTGCTTCGCATGGTGCATAGCCGGAGAAGTGACGTAACAGATTGCGCCCGGCCAGCGCAGGGTCCACCAGGCAGCGGCCACGTTCGTGATCGTGGTTTTTCCGCAACCTTGTCCGGACTTGATGGCGATTTGCTTCTTGTATTTAAATCCGGACGGGCGGAGGGCTTCGTTTTGAATGAGTCGTAAAGCCTCTTTTTGTTGTTCAGTAGGTTCAAAACGAAGACCCTCCCGACAGAACAGAAAAATATCATTTCTGATCCGTTCGTAAAAGCCCGCCCACAGATTTAAATAGTCTTTTACAACCAATGCGCCAAAGCCGCTCCCAAAATAGTCAAACCCAAGGCTCCTAGCATAGAAAAGAGAATCTTGAGTTTTACACTATTGACCTTTACTTCAGCTTTGAGCCCCGGACGTCCGTTGCCGGACAACATCTCATGAATATCATCTACTCGATTGGCAACGTCTTCAAAACGAGAAGTGAAAGCGGCTAAATGGACTTCAACGTTTCGTCCAATGGGGCATTCACTCCATTCAATTTCTATTTTATCAGTCACTCGCGGCCTCCTTAAGCAGTTTGCGCAGCAATTCGCTGGTCTTCAAGTAAACCTGACGAACCAAATCCGAAAGAGTCTTGTCAGCCTTGACGTAAGCGTCGTGACGGTCAAGAACCTTAATCAGCGGAGACTGAATCGCTTTTACGGAAATCATATCAGTCTTGCAACCAGAAAAACTCAAAGCACCCAGAAACACGAAACCCATGAAAAACTTTCTCATTTCTTGTTGATCTCCTTTCCGAGGTCCGCAAAACCCTGGCCGAAAATATAAACCAGCAACGGTGCAGCCGCCGCCAGGGCTTTCCAATACTCAACATCATAACCCCACTGAGCTACAACACAACCAACCGTAGTGGCAAGAGCCGTAACAAACTTTTTGGACGCAAACAAAGCCTTAAGTACCTTCATATTTTTTCTCCTTTATTGCAATAGTGCAGCAGCGGTACGTAAAATACTCTTCAAAATCAAATAGAATGTCTTTTTTGATTTTTTATTAAGTCGTAAACGATAAATTTCTAGAATGATTGCAACTTGATCAGCTAGCTCATCCGTTAAACCGGCATGGTTTTTCTGCACTGCCTTAGTTCCCAAAGCAGCAATTTCTTTTAACGCAATCATTAAATCTTCTGGCGGATTTTTTACTTCTTCTTTAATGAATTCACTTAAAATATTTGTAATTTCTTTTTGTAACTTTTTTAAATCACTCATCAGTTGGGGCCTCCTCTTTTTCTTCGGTTGGGATGGCTTCGGCTTCTATAATGTCTTCCATCTTTTTTACAAAATCGTCACCTTCTTGAATGGCTAATGGTACAGGCTTATTTAGACCCAGCAATTTATTCAATGTCTTGATTGCCATAAGTTCTGTACGAAAATTTTGATCTAATTTACAACGACGAATTAGATCTTCCAATCGTAAAACGCTAATAGCACGAAGCACTTCCTGGGGAGCCATGGTTACTGGAAGTGCTAAAGATTGTGCCATATTTATTAGCTCAAACGACTCCTCTAAAGTCAAGTAATATTCTTCTTGCAAACGATTTGCCGCCGTTTTAAAATTACTATCAATTAGCCAATCTAAAACATCCTGAATAATTGTTTCTTCCCAAAGCATGAGCGTGTCTGGAGCAGGCCAATATTCTTCTGGTACATTAAGAAGAGCTTCCAGAGTGTAACGATTTTTTACTTTTTCATGCATCGCCAATTTATAGCCGATCAGTCTCATGACAGCCACCCAATTGCTTCTCTCGGCCGGGACTTCCGGGGGCTGGAGGGGGGCAGGGGTGATCTGGAGGCTCCGGAGGGCCAGATCATGGACCTCAGGAGCCCCCTGGAAGCTCTTGACGGGACGTTCCCACGGCGAAGGGTCTATGTTGGTAGCGGCTCGCAACAGCTCTCCATGGCGCAATATGCCCTTTAGGTGAGCCAGCTTGCGGGTCAAGCGCCAAGCCATAGCAACCACCGCTTCGTTGTTAGGACGGGGAACTCCAGCGAAGAGGTCTACAAAGAACTCGTGGATCTCCTGATCCCGCTGATAGGACTCTTTTTTCCGTTCAATATTTTCGGGAAAATCAAACATGTCCTTGTTACGCTTCATCCTTTATATTGTTTGATCATTTCTAGGATAAATTTGGCCGGAACTGCAAAGCCGATTCCATCGCCCTGCATCCCAGCATTTGTTTGTCCAATCAGTTCTCCATTGCGATCAAACAAACCTCCCCCAGAATTACCCGGATTGAGCGGGGCGTCAAATTGCATCATCTCTATCATTTCCACGGCTCCCGGCGGAGGTGTGCCCCCCTTTCGTACTCGAATCATTACCAGCCTCCTACGAGGGAAAGTTTCCAGCCGTAGGTAGAAACTTCTCCCCAGGGCGGAGAGAATTCCCGAAGAGACAGAATGCCCCAGGGCGAAGGGGTTTCCGGCCACCATGACGGACTCACCAACCAGAGCCTTTCGGGTGGAGATCTTCACGAAAGAGTAAGGGGTTTTTCGTTTAGGAAGCTGTCCCAGGGCTAGATCGTGTTCTTTCCACAGGCGCACTACCTTGAGCTGAGTCTTGGTCCCATCGGAGAATGTAACCGTGACCTTGACGGTCCAATCAGGGCACGCCAGGACGTGATAGGCGGACACCACGAGGCCGTCGGGGGAAACAACGATTCCAGACCCCCACCAACGTTGCGGTCGTTGAGGGACGTCCTCGTCGTTCTGAGGCGGTGGCGGGAAGGCATCCATCTGAATCTGGACGACGGCAGGCAGGACCTTCTTCGCCAAGGAGATTGTCCAAGTACCTCGCAAATCCAAAGGCTCAATCGTGCTTACTATCCAAGCCAATAGACTAAATACCGTGATAGCAATGGCTATACTAATGCCCCAATCTTTCAAACCCTTTAGAAAGTTTCGCATCTAATTCTCCTCAAAATCTTTGGTTTTCATCTTGGTGATAATTCTCCGACCCATTCGATCCAACAATTCAAATTGGGGACGAAGCACCATGCCCTCAGCTTTAGTTCCTGGTTTTGCTCCTTTTAAACACGATTCAAAACCGTTCTCTACAATTTCCAAAGCACGCCATAGAGTTCCTCTTCCCAGACACGGAGCCACTTGCACGTTAAAATATTGTGCAAATAATTCTACTTGTTCGCGCTTCAACCAAACCGGACCAATTCTTACATCGAAAAGAACAAATTGATAAGTGGGAGATAGATTTCCTCCTTTCTGGATTTTTGGTCCCAACCCTTCACCAAAAAGAACAACTTCATCTGGTTTAGTATCGTGGCCGGAAAGAATAGTCAATTCGTTACTGGAGAAGTGTCGATCTAAAAATTCTAATAATTCAGGTCTCAATTCGGCTTTGTCAGTACGACCTTTAAAGATTGCTTCTTTACCATCGGGAGAAAAAGAGACTCGAACATTCATTCCATCTAATTTTTCGTAGCAAACCCAAAAGTTATCGGCCAAATATTCAAATTCTGGGCAAGACCACTTTTCAAAAATAAATTTGTGAGTCTTTGGATCGCGCTTCCACGGCGAATGAATTTTAGGATATTCAATCATCATTGCGATTTTCCTTGAAAAGAAAATATCCATAAAGAGCAACGGCTGCTACAATCATCCAAGCAAGAATATCAAGCACCATTTTCAGTCTCCTTTTTAGTGGCTTTATCTTCTTCAGTTGTCGCATCTTTTTTAGAAATTTTATTTTTCATATTCTTTTCATGCAAAGAAACAATAACCTTCAAAAGAGCGCGTAATCTTTGAACTTGCTTAATGAGCTTTTGACGATCTTCGTTATACCGATCAGCTCTTTGTCGAGCCTCAATTAATTGCCTGCGAAGATCGGTAATTGTTTTTTCAAGTTCATCTTTCATTATAACCCCCAAGATTTTAAATCAATGTCTGCCGTGTTTACGAGAAGAAAACATTCTCCAGGTTTGATACCTAGGGCAGTTACCATTCCCCTAGAGAGTCGCGTTTTGTTAGAAACATTTTTAGTTCTCCAGAAATACCACTGTGGGCGATTCTTGGCTCCCTTCGGTCCATAGTACCCCTTTTGCGGGATCTCATCTCGCACAATGTACGCCTCACAAAAATGGTCGGGATGTTTCTCCCGCACGATCCAAAGACGGGTCTCAACCATGAACATTCTCCCTTCTGTCAATACTATATTATACTACAAATTTAAGAAAAGTCAAGTGATTTTTTAGAAAATCTGTATTAAAAGAGGTCATCATGATTGTCAGCAACTGCGGTGCCGTTCAGGACGTAGGAACCGTGGACCTTGGCCCATTCTTTTACAATCGCATCTCCATATACTTTTGCACTTTCATAGACTTGACCTTCATCAAAAACTTGACCATTTCCATAAATTTGTGCAGTTCCATAAACACGAGCTGAACCATAAACTTGAGCATGTTGAGTAGTATATGCTGTGTCATAAAGACGAGCATTCCCAAAGATTTTAGAATATCCCATCGCTAAAGCTCCACCATAAACATTAGCGTTACCATAAATTTTAGCATAATCCAAAACTCTAGCTTGAGAAGAAATACGAGCGTTCTCAAAAACTTCTGCATAAGAATAAACCGCAGCAGAGCTGTAAACTTTGGCATTGCCATAAATCTTAGCCCAACCATAAATCTTAGCTGCATCAGAAATTTCGGCTTCGTCATAAATTTGAGCATTTTGATAAATATAACCACTAGTGTGAACTAAAGCAGAGCCATAGATTTTGACATTATCTTGGATATGCGAACCGCCATAGACTTTAGCTTTTCCATAAATTTGAGTATTGGCAAAAGCACTGGTATTTTCAAACACCTCGGCCTCTTCAAAAACTTGAGCATTTCCGTAAATTTTGGCGCTACCATAAATTTTAGCTGAATCATAAATGCGAGCGGTTCCGTAAATTTCAGCACTACCAAAGACTTCAGCATTGTCATAAACTGTAGCCGTTTCATAAACCTCAGCATCGTCAAAAACTTTAGCCGAACCATAAATATCAGCAAAGCCATAAACTTGAGCTGAACCATAAACTTTAGCATTCTCAGAGATAGTGACGTTATCTTTAATCTGGGTTGAGCCATAAACTTCAACAGAGTTTTTGATTTCTACCGCCCCAGACAAATTAGCTGAGCCATAAATTTTAACATCATCAGAAAGTTTAATGTCAGAGCCATTAATTACCACCGTATCAAAAACTTGAACTTTATCTGATAGGAGGGCTGTGCCGGAAATGCTACTATGTCCATAGACGGAAACTTCATTGGAAAGTTTAAGTGTGCCACTCAAATTAGCATAATCATAAATTTTAACATCATCACGGGCGGTAATCGTGCCACTCATTGTGGCATGACCATAAACTTTTACAGAATCCCAAAGAACTACGTCTCCATAAATTTCAGCATCACCAAAAACAGAAACATGTTCATGGAGTTGCGCATTTCCATAAATTTTAGCATTTCCTGAAATAGAAACATGGGCTTCTATTTCAGCATTTTCAAATATTGAAGCAGTGCCACAGACTTTTACATATCCATGTACTTTTGCATTATCAAAGATCTTGGCCTCTTCATAAATTTCTGTCTGGCCAGAAACGATAGCTGCGCCTTTGATCTCCGCAGAACCATTTACTTCAGCATCATCGAAAATTTGAGCATTGCCGGAGATACGAGCTTCTCCATGTACTTTTGCTTTACCAAAAATCTTGGCGTCTCCAGAAACGTGAGCCGCACCAAAGATTTCTGCCTCGTCTGAAATAAGGGCGTTCCCAGAAACGCGAGCATCTCCATAAACCTTGGCATTGCCTTCGATCCAGCAATCTCCGGTTTCACTCAAATTCTCTTTGTTTTCCACCCAGCCGCCAATAGCGCCATCGGAAGTGCGGCGAATTCGAAACAATCCAAAAGGACCAACAGGTTTGATGAGTTCATATTGTACCATTGTTCTACTCCATTAGGTATAAATAATAGAATTTTTATTTCCTACAGTATCTTGAGTAGGAGAAAAGTTTGTACCATTATTAGAAACAGTAGCCCCACTGGAACTTACGATTCCTACTCCATAAGCATAAATTCCATAAGTGGTATTATATCTAACTATTGTATTTAAAAGAGAAAATGTTGAAGAATTTATTGCATGCGCCCCATCAGCAGTATTATAATTAAAATTTCCGCTATTTGCCATAATTAAAGCATCATCGCGAGCAAAGAGTCCATATTTACAATTACATGCAATACCATGATTTGCTACAATTTCTCCTTTTGTTTCTGCTAAAAATCCTGTTCCGTTATTTGAAATTCTACAGCTGGCAGAATAATCGCCTAAACTAATTGCACTACTATTACTAGCTTTAATTCCTCCATAATTTCCACAATAAGCAACTGCAATACTCCCAGCATTAACGTTGCAATTAAAATAAATATTAATTCCTCCTTGAAAATGGTGAATTAAAATATTATTTCCTGTAGGCAACGTTGCCCCATAAGCTAAAAAGATTCCAACTTTACCATTAGTATCTCCACTTCCTTTAAGTTGAAATCCATCAAATTGTCCTAAACTATGATTGATTAACTCAATTCCAGCCTGCGCAGAACTACTAAAATCTAAAATTACTCCCATGTTATAGGAACGTAAAGTGCCATCTACTGTGCTATCTTGAATGGTTTCATTTACTACAATAATAGTGTTTCCCCCACTGTAGGAAGATGAGGAAACGGTATACATATTATCATTAAGGGTGGATCCATAAACTTTTAAATAGGCTCCAGTTGGAAATTCTGAAGTATGATTTCCAGCAATAGTAAACTGTTTACTTCCAGTATTTACAGCCGTGATCGCATAGCCAGAAAAAGTAGAAGTATCTCCTAAAATTTTTATTTTTTTAGCATCCGGATGGGTAATGGTTAACGTTGAAGTAGTGTAGGTACCATTTGCTACTTGAATAGTAGCGGTCACTCCATCCAAAATTCTTTTATTGGCTAGCCAATCTAAAGCATGTTGAATAGAATCGAAAGGAGCTTCTTCGGACCCATCTCCATTTGCATTTCCATTAGAATTAACATTTAAAGTAATGTCGTTAGAGATCCATTGAGTAGTTTCTGGTAAATTCTTGGTGTAATAAATAACTAAGTATTCATTTTGATTGTTGCTATTGTTTCCCCAATCTTTACGAGCAATACTACTCTTATTTAAATCAAAAGCGTACCGTACAGCATTCGGTTGGGTAAACCAAAACGGGTGGGCATAAAAATAATTATCACTCGTGTTATAATTAGTTCCCCAGACCCAAAGAATAGTATCAGCATCGTTTAGGGCCAGGGCAATAGCATCAGAAGTATTATTAGGGAGAGTTCCTAAATTGATCACCTTCTTGAAAATATATTTTCCATCTGTCCATTTAGTTTTAGTGTTGACTTCCTTTCCAATCTGAAAATCTCTCCCGAAAGTAGTTTCAGGAGAAGGGACTTCATCATCAGTTTTAGTATACCATAAGATAGCATGGCCTACCGTGTGACCGGTCCAATTTGTGGATTCCGTAGCATATTCTATATAGGTTCCATTCATTTTCTGATACGTGAGGCGGTGATAACTTCCGCTATTATCTGCAACGCCATTCATTGGAGCTTTCCAGGTGCTGGTATTACCATAATAAGTTTCCATACGAACAACATCTTTTAGATTGGAAATCCCATGAGCAACTTGTGTTGAAGTAGACCCATTGGGTCCCACCAAATCTTTGAGGACTTTACAATAGATCGGTCGCCCATCAATCCAGTTTAGACCTGTGCGTTGTTCAGAAGTGGAGAAGCTAAAGAAATTATCATCCGTGCTACCCGTAGCCGATTTGGTATACCAGAGTACCACAGTGCCAGTAAAATTACTTGCATTAAAACCATTACAACGAAGATAAACATTGGTATTGTTAGCAGAAAGACTTACTTCTTCTCCAGAAGCACTGTCAGATTTATGCATGTAAGGCAAAGGCACCCTCCGCCCATCGGTATGTTCAGCCCATCCCCAAATGCGCACAATTTCAGAAAGACCAGAAATACTATGGGCAACCGTTTTTAAAGTAGATCCAGAAGAGCCATCGGGAAGAGCCCCCAAACTAATCACTTTGGAATAGATTTTCTTGTTGTCGTGCCAAACCATTCCCATGTCTTTTTCAGACGTGGAAAAGTCGGTATAGAACTCCCGAGAAATATCTTCTCCAGAAGCCATGGAAACAAACTCCAGGGCGTTCTCTGCTGAGTTAACTGCTGGGACCTTTCCAGCTTGTCCGGTGAAGGCTGAGGGCGTATCAGCTAGTGCTAAGAAAGTTGAAGCACCTCCCAAAAGTGCCCACGTGCTTCCATCGGAGATATAAGCTTGGTCGGTGTCTTGAGCGATAGCAATGCAGTCTTCGTAGGACGCCGCCGAAGGGAAGGCGGAGACGCTACTATAGACAGCGATAGGAATGGGAGTATCAAAGATCAACGAAAAGTTGTCATTGATGGCGGTGTCCCACGACTCCGCTCCATGGTTTACAGTATTCTTACTCGGACGTGCCATAATTTCAACTCCTAAATTTTTGAAACAGTCAATTCAGTATAGCTGCTTTCTTGTCCACCTCGAACATTATATACCCTAATCTTGAAAGAAGAGGGCTCACTACCAAAATCTGATACCAAATTGGCATTAGTATAAGTATACGTAGGTGACTCAATATTAGTCACTTCCCGTTTTACATTATTAAGACTATCTAAAATTTCTACTCTAAAATTTCCATCGACTTCAGCTTCTCCGCAGACCTCTCCATAGCCCTGCATTCCAGCCCCAGAACCTACTGCCAAGGTAGACAAATAGCACCACTGGAAAGTAATATTATTTCCTGAAGAATAAGCTGGAACATTTTTTACTGGAGCTGTAACTCGCAATGTTTCTGGAGGCATTGGAACTACACCTTTACCATACAGAGTTTTTTTAATTTCAGGCACTAAATCCAATGGAAGTTCTCCAGCGAAGCCGATCGGCTGGGGTTTTAAATATAGATCTTCTCCAATTCCTAAAAGTAGATCCATAATAGGATTGAAAGCTTCATTGGTAAATATAAAAATGCCATCGCCGATAGCGTGAGTTTCTTGGCGAGTATCATACCGGGCTCGTAGCAATCCATCCAGTCGATAGGTATTACCTCCCATAGCCGTTACTTTCTTTAAGAAACAGAGTTCTTCTCCTATCAGACACAACTGCCTCCCTTTTCGCCATTCAGATTCACTTCCAGAAAGATCTAGAACTTGAGAAATATCTGGTCCGCTTACTGTAAAGGTTGGACCTTGTTCAAGATAAAAGATTCCATTATTCGGAAGCGCACTGTCTAATACTCCTCCAGCAACAAAATCATCGTATTCTCCAAAAAGAGTATAACTAGTTCCATCATCGGAAAGATACAACATTTCATTAAAGGTTTGATAATCGGCACGAACAATTGGAGCAATAATTTTTAAATCTAAAGATTTTCCCACAATGAATTCTGGAATTTCGATAAAAGTTTGTAAAGGATTGAGTTGAGTAGCGGATTCATCAATTACATCTTTACCAGGTCGATTTTCAAATGTACTATCTTCAGCACCATAAAAGTCAGCCATAAGATGTAATTCAATTATCCCTGAATCCGGATTTAATTCCAGTTCTACCACTCTGAAAATTTCCTCAAACCCCTCAACGGTTAGGGCTTCTCCTGGAACCAAAGTTCGTGTACTACGATTAGTTTTTAATCGTAATAGTGCTCCATTTCCTAATTCTTCTTGACTGCGTCGCTCTGCAATTTTTGCCGCCATATCAAAAAAATCTGCTAAAGTAATGGTACTTTGAGTGGCATTTTGATAATCTAAAAAGCTTGCCTGACCATCGTCGTCAATAGTGATGGTCATAGGGCGATAACCTAATTCTACATCTTTATAAGAATAGATTACTTTTTTAGCTTTTACTGCATCCATCACTGATTCTACTTCCGGTAATGGAGGTAAAATCATATCTTTATCAATATTAAATAAAGTTCCTGTAGCTTTTCGTAAAGCTTTAAAAGTTAATAATCCAGTAATAGGATTTTGATAAACGACAGCTCCAATATCTTGTAGTGCTTCTCCTAAAAGATCTTTTGCGGTTTTTCCTTCTGTTGCTTCCCAATGAGTAAACCAATCTTCATCCTCTAAAAGAACTCCCAGATCTTCTAAAGAATCCATATCCCAATATTCTTCCTTTTGACTGAGACCATAAGGCCAAGATTCAAAAAGAAGATCTGCTATTACATGAGCGGGATTCGCTCCCATATCTTCTCCACGAGCATACACTTCAACGTTACCAGTTTCGACACTGACGGAAGTACTAACTCCTCCTTCAGGATAAACTTTAACCCACAATTCTCCATTATGACTATAATAAAATTCTTCTACTTTTACAATTTCATAATCTCCATCAGAAAGCGCAGTCAATCCAGTTGCTTTAAACTTCCCTAGAGGTTCAAACTCTCCGTGGGCTACTGCTTGAACAGTAATATATCCTACTCCCTCAATTCCCATATGGGCATCATACACCAGATGGGAAACTCCAGATAAAGTAAAAGTCGGATTTCTCCAAGCATCAGAATTAGAAAGATAATTTCCAGTAGGTCTACGTTCAATCCAATATTCTAACATCGGCCAAATAGGACTTTCTCCCAGTCGCTTCTCTTCCCAATGGATATAACAAATTCCCGGCCAACGACTAGAAATACCAACTCGACTACTATCGCCTAAAACAGTATTTACTGGCTGTGTCGTCTCTCCCCAATAAATTCGAGCTTGTCCTTGTTTACCAAGATCTAAAAGGCTTCCTGAAGGATGGCTTTCGGGAGTTAATACTCCTTCAAAAAGAGCCCTTTTTCCTTCATAAATTCCATATAGCGCAGTAACAGGACCTATAGATAAAATATGCCAGCCCTCTTCATAATAAATTTTTATCTTGGGCTTAAACATACTTCCACCTTTTCCGGAATGGGCTCTTTCTCGTCTTCGAAATCGGTGTCCAGCCCATCCAAAAATAGGTTTAACTCGGCACCGTCCCATAATCCATGGGATATAAGCACCTCGAACAGAAAGGGCCGTCGGAGGAGCATCTTGAGATTTTATCTTAGGTCGCAATAGATAGGCGGCCAACAAAGATAACCCTACTCCCAGAGCAAAAAGCCCTAAAGAAACTAAGCCCAGCATTGACGATTCCCCTTTCTAAAGACCTTAAAAACCTTTTGATAATGCGTAGCTAAATGAAAACCAGTTCTACACACCTTAGCCGTCCCTGCATGCATTAAAACATTTTTCCACGGAGTTACAATCATGGCATGGCCTGGTCCGCCGTTTGCTGGTCCCACAACTAAGATATCTCCAGGTTCTACTTCTTGGCTTGAAATTTCTTTTATGGGCTGTAAGAGATTTAAAATATATTTCATAACTAATATTGCCCCACTTCGATTATGCATGGCAGCATCTGGAGGTAATAGTTTTATAGTGTCATTGTCTAATGGATCTCCTTCCAGCTCTTTAAACACCGCGCACACAAACCGTACGCAGTCAACGCCAGCCTGCTTTACAGCAGATCCAGAGAAATATGGCGTGTTCTCCCATTCTAATAAAACTCGTTCTAGCGCGGCATTTTGTTTGCTCAATTCTGGAGGCATCGGACACCATTTAAAATCAATTTTGTAAAACTGCATGAGGTCTTCCTTTATGCTTCGAAATTAGGATTGTAAGGCGGGATCGCATATCCTAGCCCACAAAAATTGGCTTCTTGTCCCCATCGAGCTCGACAAGTTTCAATCGTTTTATCACAACCGCCAGAAATGGCAACTCCTTTTCCTACCCACCTTTGAGGAAGTTGACGCAATACATAAAAAGTGGTAGGATTAGCTTTACGCCATTCTCGAATTCCAACCTGATAATTCCCCTCAGTTCCCCCACCCCCACTTTTGATTCTTAAAAATCCTCGATGAAAATAATAATCATCATAAGAAGCTAAAGTACCGGGCGTGTTTTCATTGACAATTACTTTCTTGCCGGTAATAGAAGCAATAGAAAATCCATGTAAAGCAGAAACTAAAGCCTGACAGGGAGCTTTCCCCAGCGTCCAAATACAATGATGGTTCGCTGGCACCCCTAAAGCAATATCAATTCGATGTTTTGCCAATCTGCCCTTTAGTTCAACAATTCCCTCTCTTCCATTTTTATTTCTAATTATTCCCAATATCGGTCCACGAAACAAAAATAATTCTTGTCCTCCCTGACTAGGATCTGCTGCCAATGAGAATTCCCAGATTTCCATAATTACAGTTTCATGAGGTAGACCGCTAGAGAGTTCTTTTAAAAAGTCATCCATTGGTAATCTTACGGCAAAATCTTTTTCCTGTAAGGTACCCTCAATCGTGGGAAGATCTATTTCCATTTCTGGAGTTGAAATAAATCCATCAGAACTTAAACCGGCCAGATCCATTGACCAATTAGTATATTCATGATAGACAGGAAAATTATGAGCTTGATCCTGCCAATAAGTAAATCGTACTTTATAAAAAGATTTTTTACTTGCTTGATCAAAAACAGCCATTATTGATTCACCTCTTTTAGCAGTTCAATAAAACTTGCTTGAGTTCTAATAACATTATCAGTAACATATTCTTGTTCAAGTGCATCTTTAAAAAATCTAGACTTTCTAGCCCTGGCACAATGAATAACTTCATCCGCTGAAAAAGTAAAGCTAGAAGTTAAATTAAATCTCCAATCTCCATCGTGTACTGTTACTGAACCCACTTCTCGAACTTCAGAGCTCCCATCTTCTTTTGTGATTCCGATATATTTTACTTCATTTAAATAACTGGTACTACCTCTCGAATAAACATCAATGTATCCAGAACCAATCGCCTTTACTCTCCACCCTCCTTGAGCATCAATTACCCAAAGAGGAAGAAGCCGTCCACGTCGAGAGTCAAAAAGTTTAAGAAATTTATACCCCTCTTCGCGATCTTGAAGAAGATTAATAGACGTTATTCTTTTCGGGGCATCTCCCCAGGTTTCGGTGTAGATTCCACGACCAGAAGCACTTTGAATTCCAGCTCGTTGATCTTGAATCTTTAAAGTCCCAACCCAATTATGTAAATAAAAGGGATCAATAATAGGAAGATCTTCAAAAGTATTCCAGCCCAGAGGTAATCCGGTCCAAGCAGGCGGTAAAGCATATTTGCTAATAGCTTCTTTAAGGGTAATAGAAATCTGACTAACTTCATCGGTGATCAAATTCATGTCACTATCTAAAAGCTGTTCCGCAGTTATACAGGGACAAATTTTTAACGTTCCGGCATCACCACTCCAGGGCAGAGCAGAATCTATCTTTATGCCATCCTTAGTGAAACCTGTCAATCGACGAAAAGCTAATTCACCTTCTTTTTCCACACAGACATAACCATTGATAAAATATCTACAATTTTTTGTTTCTACAGCAACGACTAGTGGGGTTGCACCTCCGTTATCATAATCTTCACTATTAAAGTTTATATCTGAATAAATTGGCACCAAGAATCGTTCCTCATTCATATAACGCATGAGGTGTAACATCTTTTCCAGATCTTCAGTAGGAATAGAAGTCCAGTTTACTTTTAGAGTTCGAGTCGGTCGTCCGAATAAAGCTCGACGCTCTTCAGTTTGTTTATCTTTTGCGATTGTTACATCGGTATGGTAAGCCGTTTCTATAGAGAAAGACTGTACCCAATCATGGGGAAGTAATTGGTCTTGCCAAGAAGGTTTAGAGATATAAGCTCGTAAAATGTCTTCAGCTCTTTTTAAGACCTGAATCGTAAACTGAGCTACTCGAATCTTAGCCATTTTTAATCCTTCTCAAATCCATGAGTTGAAGGCAAAGCGGAATCTGTTTTAATTTCGCTTTTATGCTCCCAAGAAGTTGAAGTAATAGTAAAAGAACTTCCATCAATAATATGCATGTCTTCTGATCCAGCAGCATCTAGTTCCGCAAAAATATCTAATTGATATCCTTCTAATTCTTCATGGGTTTGAATTTCTTGAGCCAATCCAAAAACTTCTTTTTGTCCTGCAGTATCTTCTTCTAGATAATTATTTGTAGGAGTAGAACTTGGCTCTATGTCTTTATAGTGGTCACTGTTTGGATTGGACCCTCCGGGAGACCACTGATTCGGACTGGCATCAGAAACCATCTCAATTCCTTCAACGATTTGATCGCCAAGAAATTCTTTTCCAGTACATAAATATATATCATCAAGGTAGCTACTATTTAAAGTAAAACCTATATTATCTACTCCAGAGGAACTATCGGCTTGAAGGTCTTCTCCAGAAATTACAATGTCTGGAAAACCATCAATTCTCAATTCTAGATCTCCATTATCTGTAGCTTTAAAATAAATTTCGATATAGTGCCAGCCTTCTAAATTATGGATCTCTTTTGTACCAGAGGCAATTTCTGTTGAATCCCTTAAGATGGCATAAACAAATGAACTATTAGTTACTCTTTTAAATTTTAAAGTAAATTGTTCTATTCCCGCTTTACGAAAGGCAATGTAATTATTTGGTTCGTAAACATCTGTAGGATTTGCACTAAAGCCTTGTTTTATTGCAAATCCAATTGTCCACTCATCATTTACTGAAAAAGGACGAAAAGAAAAAACAGGTTGATGAGCTGATTTTCCAAAATATCTTCCAGTTCCTACTGAAACATTTTGACTACTATTGAAAGTAGTATATTTTGCTTGAAAAAAAGCATCATTTCCGTGGAGAAACTCAAACCCTTCTACCCACTTTAAAACCATTATTTTAAAGCCTCCCTAATTTTCGCGGAGTGCTTGTTCAAGAAACGAAGGAAAGCTCCTTTTCCTCCTGTCAGGAGTCGATCTAGAGCTTCATCGTTTGCTACGATGATCGCTGGAGTAATGGTAGCTTCTTTTTCGGTTTTTGCAGGCTCTTTACTGTCTGCCACGGTGGCAACCACACCGCCCTCGGCATAGCCAGGTCCCTGAGGCGTGCGCAGGATCCGAGAAGTGTTCCCTAACATCGACCTAAGGGCCACTGGATTCAAGAGCCCACGGTTGATGGCCTCTAGGGCTTGGACTCCATATTGGCGGACGGCCTCTCTGCGGACGATATACTCGCCTGGAGCCACCCAGATCGGGATGGTATCGGAAGGGTGGATGCCCGCCGGGCGTCCGCCCTGAGCGAAGCCTGAGGCTCCTAGATGAGCGAGAGTCGGTCGAGCCCGACTTTTAGAAACTCCATCAATTAAACCACCTCGCCATTTGCTTACACCCCCACCTCCAACATTCAAATTAACTCCAACCCCTCCACCCAAAGCTGAAGAAATAGCTTTAGCAATTGCCATCTTGATAGCAAATCGCATAATCATCCTGGCTAAATCTTGAAGGAATTCTCCAAATCTTTCTTTAATGGGTTTATCTTTGGTAGGATCAAAAGCATCAACGATAGCGTCGGAGATGAAATTAGCTAATTTTTCCGTCATATCTTGCATGAGATCAGAAATCATTTTGATCTCATCTTTATACTTATCGGCAAAGAGTTTTAAACCATTTTCTGCGGCGGCAGGAATTCCTCCTTCATAAACTTCTGCGACCCGTTTAATTTTTTCATCTTGTTTATCATATTCATCGTTGATTTTTTGTTCAGTAGCTAGGCGCTTTAAAGCAATCTCATTTAAAGTTTCTGCTGTAGCTCCATGTTCTCGTGCAAATTTTTCTTCTGCTTCATAGTACGCAGCTACAGCTTTTAGTTTAACTTCTCTTTCAGCAGTGAGCAAGTTTCTTTTTGCTTCTAACAATTCAATTTCTGATATTTTTCCTTGTTCAAAATTCATTTGTGCAGCCATTTCTTTATGGCTCAACAAGGAAAGTTTGTACTCCTCCCGAATTTTAATAGAACTTTCTTGTTCTCGTAATTGAGCTTGTTCTTTTTGGAATTGTAACTTGGCATTAGCTAATTCATGTTTAGCATCCATGTCCGCCAATTTGGCACGCCATTTCAATCGAGTCTGTTCAACTTCAGTGTCTAAAGCCCCCTTAGCGCGAAGATCGTCTAACTCTTTCCGTCCTTGTTTAATAAGGGCAGTGCGCTCTTCTCGTTGTTTAATGAGTTGAAGATTTAATTCTCGTTGTAACTTAACACTCCGTGGGAGAGCGGAAGATTCAGTTTCACTACGCAATAAATTTAAAGTAGCTTCAAGATGGTTTTTGGTAATTTCCAATTCATTGTTCAATAATTGTTGCGAAGTTAAAACCGCCTGCTGTCTACGGTGAAATTCTCCTTCTTGTTTTGCCATTTTCTCGATTTTATTCTTGGCAGCATCCGCAGCTCGATCATATTCATCCATAGCCCGAGCGGCATTTTTAGAGATGTCCATTGTATCCAACATCTTTTTACGTTGAATCTCCCAAGCAGCAGTTATTTTAGTTAAAGTTTTGGTGGAAATCAAATGCAAAGGATACAATAATTCAGCACTCTTTTTAGCCATAGTAGCAATCGAAAATAAAATTCGATTGGTTACCGCCTCAATGGTGGCCTTTAAGAGCTTCCAGGCATAAGTAAGTTGATAGGCAACAGAAAAACTAGTTCCAATTAAAGATTGAGTTGCTTCATTAATACCATATGTAAGCGCCATTACGCCCATAGCAGAAATGATAATAGATTTAAAACCACTAGCCAAAGCTTTTGTAGAAGAAACTAAAGAAGTAAATGTAAGACCTCTTAAGGCGATAAAGGCTGTCTTGATTTCTTTAGCTGTAATCGCTAATGCTCCCCATACTTTTTTCAACCGCAATGCAGTAAAGACAGCAAGCTTTTGGCCGATAACAATTAAACCCAAAATTTGAAAAATATTTTTTGCTTCAATTCCAATTAGTTGAGCGACTGAAGTAATAACTTTTAAAAGTTTAGCAATGATATTTAAGGAGTTTACTACAACAATAAAACCGCCCACAAAGTAGTGTCCAATAAGTCTTCCAGCTTGCAGTAACATGGTAATAATTCTAGCCATGCCTGCCAAGAAATCTCCCTGAGCTAAATCATGCAGATCTTTCAAAATTAATTCGAGCTGCTCAAAGATGAGTTTGAATGCCTGTACAGCTTTCTGAGACGGGCGAATGAGCCCACCCCTCATCTGCAAACCCGACTTGATGATGTCTGCCAGGTAGCCCTTGAGACGCTTGAAGAAGCTCTCTCCGGCTTCTCCAGCCACCACTTGACCAAAATCCTTAAGCCGCTGAATTAAGCCATGGAGAGTACCTGCGGCAATATCTTGCGTCTGCGCAAAAGCTTGAAATTTCTTATTTAAGAATTCGTAGAGCTTCCCCGCCTCTTTGGCGTTGCGGATGTCCTCATTGGTAATCCCTAAGGCCGCAGCAATTCGGGTCGTACGGAGCTGGATGGTCCCGGCCAGAGTAGATCTAATTTCTTCAGCCAGCTGATTCATGGGAAGCCCAATAGCCGCCGCTGCCTGGGCGATGCGCAAAGAGAACTTCCTAATTTGATCTGGATTCAACCCTGCCTGAATGCCTGGAGCGATGGCAACCTGATAAGTTTCAACCAATTGCTGAAAAGTAGCCGTAGACTTCAATGCATCCAACCGAAGCTGTTGCATCTGACGTTGTGCTTCTTGCAGAGCCAGGGGGAAGCGCTGACTCTCTTCGACCAATTTACCGGTCTGATCAGTCATCTCCGAAGTTGCCATGAACAAAGTAGCAATCCCAATTCGGGCTTGTTCAATATTAGCATTGAAAGCAATCGAGCTTTTGATCAGACCGAAGAAGCCCGCCACAGCGTAGCGAGCGGCGGCGAATGCAGCCAAGATGCCAAACAATCTACGGAAGGTGAAAGAGATTCGATTCATCTCTTGATCGCCTGCTTTCATTCCAGCGATCATAGCTTTCCAACGAAGCTGCACTTTAGCGAGTGCTTCAGAAGTAGCGGTTACAGGCGTACGAAGCGCTCGTAACCTTGCGATATTGGTTTGAATGCCTTTCGAAAAAACAGTACTTTTCGCAGCTGCAAACTGTGCATTTACTCCAAATTGACGCAATTGCTGAATCGGCAACCCTGACAATTCAGAACGAAGTTTTTTAACGGTGTCAACAGCCTTTTTGATTCCTTTAGTAGTTTGAGGAGAAGATAAGGCTTTAAATTGTAAATTGGTTTGAAGTGCTTTTTCTTCGTCTGCTGTAAGCTCTCTAGCTCCTGTCCAGATATTTCTTCCTGCTCCCCGTGTAATGGGCTTCCCCGCTGCAGCGGAACGCTCTTTGGCAATAGCCGCTTCTCGGGCTGCCGCCGCTAAACGTTGGTATTGAGCCGCTTGAGCTTTGAGGAGCTGGGAAAGATTTACTTCTTGACTCGCCAGCCGTTTTGAAAGAGCTTCTAAATTGACGAAAGCTTTACCGAGTTTACTGGTAGCCCGAGAAAAAGAACGAAGCTCGTTATTGGCAACTTTGAGATTGTTTCGTAAACTTCCAAAAGATTGGGTGGTTCCACGCACCTGAGCAGAAAGTGCAGCCTGGGCAGCTTTTAATTTGCCCATTCCGGCGGCGGTTGAGTTCATCACTCGATTGAAAGCTCGGAGATCAGTAGCCGCAGATTTAAAATTATCCTTAAACGAATTGAGAACAGAAGTCAAGCCCTTGATCTGTTGATCTAATCGTTTTAAAGTTTTAGAGAACAAGTCACGAATGACTAGTTCAATTTCTAACCTATCTTTTTTATTTACCATCCTTCTTAACTCCAAACTTTCGTATCATTAAATCGTGCGGATTTTTTTGTCGTCTAAACTGTTTTAAATAATATTTAGACAGCTCAGAAATAGATTCTCGGGTTCCTTGAGATCCCACCAACGTGATCTGGAGCAATTCGTAATGTTCTCTGGCCTGGACCCGCACGAAACTGCCCATAAGGCGGTCGAAAGAAGGAAGAGGAAGATCTAAAAGGAATTCTAAACAGAAACCACCCGATGAAACCAAATAAATAATAGCTTCTCGCAGTTCTGTCCAGAAATTTTCAGAGACTACTCCGCTTTGGGAGCCTCTTCGTCCTCCTTGACCTCTTCGGTCACCAGATTGTTGAGCCCGTCCATCAACGGGAGGCCGCTGACTAAAGGGCCAAAAATGCCTCCGTTGGCTTTCGCCAAGCCCATCAGCATTTCCTTAAGGGTGTCGAGGTCCATTGAACGAACGAATTCGAGAGCATCCTTGTTGGTGTAGTTTTCAGGACGAAGATCTCTCAAGGAATCAAAAAGAAGTCTACCAATCACCATAGCGGTATCCTGATTGGTCAAAAGATCCATGAGCTTCCCCAGAGCCTCCTCGCGCCCTTTAGCGAGCTGTTCAGATAGCTTAGGGTCAATGGCCTGGATGCGGATTTCCGACCGCTCACCGTCCTGAATTTGCTCCTGAGCCACGTCTTTCGACGAATCCCGAAACAAGACCGAAAGCGCCTTGGCAAGGGTTCCGGTCAAGGAACGCAGGGAAAAAAGAGCGCCCATCGAGAGCGGATAAAAACGAAGAGTCTGTCCTTTGATTTCCTTTTCGTAAACGTCGCTCGGTTCGGAGAGAAATGCGAAAGAATCTTTCCAGCCCATGTTTAACCTCCAGTTAAGATGTTTAGAAATGAAACAGTCAAGGCTCGGGGGAGAGGTCCCCCGAGCTTTGATCTATTATACATCAAGCTGTTGGAGAATTAAGCATTTTCATGAGTGATAATCGTAAAATAGGGGCTGTCAGGATCGGCCGTCGAAGCTTTCTGAACCACTCCCTTAAAGGAGAAAGTAGACCAATCATCTCCGATCAACGCCAAGTCACCATCAGCCTGGAGCCGAACAAGGTGAATCTGATATTCGACCTTCACCCCATTAGAGGCAGGATTCTCAGCGATAAACTTCAAAGCGCCTTCGATACTGCTGAGACTCATGGCCTGCACCCGATCCAAATTAGCAGCAGCACTACCATTGGCCGCAATATCCAAATCGTAAGCAATACCAGAACTCGAACCGGTGATAGATCCCCCATCGATCACGAAAATTCGGCCCATCACGGAATCGACAGTATAATCCGTACCTTCCACGAAAGCGGACCCACCGCCCGAGGGCTGAATCGTCACTGTACCGATGTCATAAATCCGATCTCCCTGAGGGTCGGTCGTAGGCCGCCCACTAGCATCGCTATAGAGATCATACCAACGCCCCTGTTCATAGACAACAAAGTTATCACTACCAGTAAGAGCACTTCCACCAGCATTGGTCCTCTGATTCGCTTCACCACTCATGAAGAGGGCAAGATTCTCGAAGTTTAACTCGTCCAGGGTAAAAGAGACTTCCCACTTCTCCGAGAGCGTCACCTCTTTATCGGTAACCTTCAGGCCGGTCCGAGAAGACTTGTGCTCCAACGTCTCCACCGTAGGAGTCAGTTTGAAGTCGGTGACGTTCCCCAGATCACGATAATCCATGGGAACCTGATTGGAATCCACAGGAGCAAAATAGAGAATTCCTCGACCCAAATTATAATCATTTACATTGTTCGTTCCAGCTTCATTAATACCAGGCATGTTTCCTCCTTATACGGGACCTAAAGTCGCATGAAAAGTTAAAGTTACTTGTGTTCCATTAGCCGGTTCTCTTTTAACCGGATGAGTATATTCTGAATCCACCAATTCCAAAGTTACTTGTTGTAGTTTATTTTCTTTATCGTAAGGCAAAATAATTGCTTGTTCGATCAATTCCTTTTCAAATGCCTCGACGATTACTTCTTTATCAAAAGCCAAATACAATTGCCAGGTCCAGCCCGACCTTTCTCTTCGAGCATAACGCCGAAATTGCATTGGAATATCAAAACTCGCCGCAGTCTCATTCACCAGGACAGTTTTAGGAGCAACTCTATCGTCTTCATTCAAATCTCCCAACATTGTCCCATCGGACAAATAGCGCACTCGATAGAAGGATCCGCCTTTGCCCAATTGAAACAGTCTATTGTAGATGCGAGCTTTTTGTAGTTGCATTACTTGCGCTTCTTCCTGCGGGAAGTCTTAGGTTTTCTTGCCTCAGCTCGCTTTTTAAGTTCGGGAAACTTACGATAAACTGCCCGCCTTACCCGAGCCTCCAGAGCAGGATCATTCTGCTGCGCTGCCCGAGCTAAAGCATTTCTAGCATGGGCCAAATCTGGAATTGGATAGCTCCCATGTCCAGGAGCTTTTGACGGAACAGCAAAATTTGAAGACTTGTTCTTCTTAGCTAAACGCTTTCTCTGTTCAGTACTTAAGTGTTTCTGCTTTGGAGCAGATTTCTTAGGCTTCTTCCGAGCTGCCATTTTATTCATCCTCCGAATTAAAAATACTAGTACCACTCCGACCTGGAGTAGTCTTCGGTTCAATTAAAGTAATATTCCAATTGGAAGTATTTTCCATTTCCTGTTCACCACTAAGCACACGAAGAGCGCTTTCTACCTGAGAAGCTAACTGTAATTTGAGCTGCTCCAACGCTGCTCGGTCACTCTTTCTGAAAGTGCCTTCCGTGTTCCAGGCTTCTCCTTCTTCTCCAGAAGAGTCTTCAAAAAGAATCGGCAACCTATTCAGCAGCAACAATTTTACCCAACGGATTTCGGTAAGTTCTGCTAAATAGGCTTTATATTCAAGATCGGTGTTAGGATCTTCTACCAATTCCTGATTAGCATATGTAGAAATCAAAGTTGCCCCTAAGCGGCGATAAAATCCAACTCTGCACTCCCGCACAGCTTGATTAATGAGCGCCTCAGCATCCGATTCTTCTGGAACCCCAGAAAGACGAAGCTCTCGCTTTAATACTTCTAAAGCAGTTAATGGAGCCTCAGCTCGAACAAAAAGAGGTTTGAGTGCAACCATATTACATCCTCAAAAAGGCAATAGCCTCTTCCACGGTTTCAAAAGGTTCCATTTCTGGATCCTTTTCTTTGACCAAAAGATTTAATTCATCCAAACTTAACTTTTCATATTCTGGGGCTTTTACACCTTCTTCTTTTTCCATTTTCGATGATTTAAACCCAATTTTTTCATCTTCCACGGCTTCAACTTCTCCGACAGAAATGATTAAACCATGGTCAAATAACCATTCAATCGACTCACGAGGAAGTCGCTCAAGAGCCTGAATAGGTACTTCAGCGCCAGGAAGAAACAGTCTACCTTTCAAACAAAGTGATCCCTTATCTTTGGCAACAAAATATCTTTCCATAATCATTCTCCAGTAAAGGGGGTTCGCCCGGTCCCGTTTTTGGGACCGGGCTTATGTTTAACCATCCTTAGGACGCCACCTCCATGGAAACAGTGGAATCAGGAAGGATGGGGACACAAAGGGGTCTAGTGTGGACAAGAAGCTGCCGCACACTGGGATCCTTCTCCATCCAGCTCTTAGAAAACCGCTTCCCGACGAACTTCCTGCCTTCCAGGGCTTCAAAGTCAGGGATAGCGCCATACAGAGTCTCGAAACGGTTGCTGGGACCCTCCACCACGAATTCAGCATACTTGGGGCGAATCAAGTCAACCGCAGAACCGTCTTCCTTGAGCACCTGACGAGAATACTCCCAAACACGAATTCCGCTGAACCGACCCAGATAAAGTGCGCCCTGCGCAGAGAAGTCTCCAACTCGGGTCACGTTACCGACTTCGTAATTTCGAGTATCCAGCATGCTCTGCACCTTAGGGTTAGCAAGAAAAGCCGCAGAAGCATCAGATCCAAGATAAACATCAGACAACACCAGGCCCGTATCCTTATTCACAAGCCTCTTTGCAGCGAGGAAATCACTAGCCGGATCCCCACCCGAAGCATCCCACAGAGGCGAGGCAGTCACGCTATGACTAGCCTGGCGAGGGAAGGTGATCGTAAAGACTTCCTGGTCACTCACGGAATACGTGATCTCGCCCCGGAGCGCCATAGCCGCCATCCACTCTTCACGATTCTCGATCAGGTCCATCAGGTGCTTTGCATCACGAGCAATAGCCTGCTGGATAGCCGAAAGCTGTTCTCCAGTAGACGGGAAGATGACCGTGCCAGGCTGCCGACCAAAGAAAAGTTCCGACGGCGTCATGGGGCGCTTGATGCGAATATTGGGCATGGAAACCGTAGCGAATTTCTTTCCCAGACCCTCCACCATGACAGCCTCTCCGTTGACCCGCACCATGGGAGCCATCTTCCGCCCACCGGTGAAGTATCCGATTTCAGCCGTTTCAGTAGAAAGAGTTCTTTCAGCCGCAAAAAGTCTATTTTTCAAAAAGCTCTGAGGCAGCTTGATCTCATTGACCATCGCCGTCAGAGTCTGCCATTTAAGTTCATCAACAGAATATGCCATTTTTTATTTCCTCCTTATCGGACCTCATCCAGGCCAGTAATCCACAATCCACGTTCCCGCACAGCATCAGCTCTCAAACTATCTTTCAGATCGGATTCGGTTTCACCCGACGGCAGGACAATATCATCGTAATGAATCTCGCCCGCCATCATAACCACACCCAAAACTTCTTTGCCACTTACAAGCTGAATAGCTTCCGGATAAACAAAACCTCTGATTTCCCCCGTTCCATTGGCCCCGCCGGAGGTCCAAACCACCCACTGTTTAGTAGACGTATTAAAAGCCACAGGCGTCCCAACTTCCAACTTATCCGTTCCAGCAGCAAAAGTCTTAGGATACTGATGAACGGGTTTAATCCTCGGATAAGGATCATAGGAGCCCTGAGAAAAGAGCTGATTGTCGTCGTATGCCATTTTTTTATCTCCTTATTTCTTCTTCTTTTCAATTTCTGCATTCACGGCCTTAGCCATTTTCCGACCAAGTTCCACCAATTCCAAATCGGCCTTGCTTAAAGAGACCACCTTATCAGACTTCTTGAGATCCTCATCCTCCGGAGGCTGATTAGAGGCTTTTTGCAACTCCTCCAATTCCTTCTTCAGTTCGGCAGCCTTCTTGTCGGCCTCTTCTTTTTCCTTCTGAAGACGAGCCAACTTCTCTTCAGGGGTCTCTTTCTCGTCGCTCTTCTCATCCTTCTTCTGCTTCTCCAGCTCTTCAATTTTCTTCTTGAGAGCTTCCAGTTCTTTCTGCTTCTGCTCTTCAGCTTCCTTCTGAAGCTTTTCAAGAGCGGCCTTCTTCTCGGCCTCCAGGGCTTCCAGACGCTGGTTCATCTTGCTCAACATTTCTTTGATTTCATCCACGTCTACATCCTCCGTTTTTTGACCTAAAATCTTCTTTACTAAACTAAGAAGGGCATTCTCTTTTTCAACTTCCGCCACTTCTTCCATTTGCGCTGGTCCAAACATGGAAACTCCGTTCCACTGGCCCTCTCTGTAGAGCTTGCGCAGTTCTTCATCCTCAATTTTAATGACCATTCCCCAACCGCCGGTTACGTCTACCTTCTTTCCCGAATAGTCTCTGAAGTCTTTGAAACGTTCATCACCCTTATGAATAAGAAAAGATTCAGCCACAAATGCCTGTTCTTTACTCAACGGCTTTCCACTATGTTGAAGATCAATCTCTCCTCCCCGACGCAGAAAATCATAAGCCATCTCTTTAACTACTTTCGCATCGGCGAAGTCGCCCTGGGAATCTACGATCCCAGGAGCATAAACCACTGAGAGCAGTTCCCCTTCCTCTTGCATCTTGGTAAGGCTTCGGATCTCAATACTTCCATCTGCTTTGAAAAGAACAGGAAAGTTATTGGCCCCTTTAGGAACCAAAGAGATAAACTGAATCTTAGCTTTCTTGATCTTTCTCATATCTTCACGCCTCAATAATTTTTCACAAACTTTTTTGGGAAAAGTGCGTATCAAAGAGGGTTCGCACTTTGTTCCCCCTTGATACGCAAAAGGGCGAAAAAAGTTAGCGACTATTTTTTGATAGATGTATCTAATTTCCCCAAAATTTTGGCGAAAGGACAAAAATTATGACTAAAGAAGAAAAAGAAATCTCGAAAGCTTCCGTGCTTGTTCGTGTAGACGCACCGGAGCTGTATCCCACCTTGGGGCGATCCTCGGAAGAATCCTGGACCACCTACATCTTGAAGGCGGCCACGCCCAGGGACAGCAATATCCAGCTCCCCCATGGGAGGAAGACTCGCCCCTTCAATCTAGAGGCCACCAACAGCTTCAAGAATTTCAATGCCCACCACGCCAACTGTATCGAGACCAAGAAATCCGCCCACGTAGGGCTCGGCATGAAGAACGACAAGATCGAAAGTCGCCTGGATCGCTATTGTGTGATCTCTTGGCAAGAAGTGATCTCGGCCATTTCCGAAGATTATCATGCCAATGCCAATGGGTATTTGGAAGTGGTGCGGCTGAAAAAGTCTGGCACAATTACCGGACTGCACCATATTCCCGCCAAAAATGTTTTCGTCAATCTTGAAGACGATAAAATGAATTATCATTACGAAGTCGTGGGAGCGCATGGGGTAACGCACTTTGCTAGGTTCGGTGATTATACTCGTTTTAGTCGCACTTACAAACAATATGCTTCAAGTGGCCCTACTTATTCTGAAATTATTCAATTTAAAGAACCTGGAAATCTTAGCCGTTGGTATGGAGTGCCTAGCTGGCTCTCTGCTACAGCGGCTATCGAACTGGTCCAATGTATGCATCAATTCTCTTATGATTTCTATTTGAATCGAGGTGTACCTGAGTTCTTGCTCTTCGCTCTTGGAAAACAGATCGACAAGAAAACTTGGGATACCTTAACGACGGCTTTACAAAATGGGATCGGGCTCGGCAACAGTCACAAAAGTCTCGCTTTAAATATTCCCGATGAGGCGGTTAAAATTCAGCTAGAAAAGCTTGCAGTAGAGAATTCTGATCGAGGTTTCTCAGATCGAATGACAAATCTGGCATTGGAAATCGTAACAGCTCACAGAGTTCCACCCGCCCTTGCTAATATCCAAATTCCTGGGAAGCTCGGAGCGGCCAATGAACTTCCGAATGCCATTCTTTCGTTCCAGACTTTGGTGATCGGTCCGGCCCAGCATTTGTTCCAGACTATTCTTGCCAACACCATCGGAAAGGCGCTTCAGCTTCGGCGGAAAGATTTTGCCTTCAACACGATTACCGATGAGATGGGAAAGCAATTCAAGAAGACTAAGCCTGCAGATACTCTTGCTCGAATGCGAGAACCTGCGGCGGCGGGCGGAAGAAATCCTGCGGATGGACTTCTAAATGATAAGGAGAAGCGGACCACGCAAAGAAATCAGACCAATGCGTAAATACGTTCAAAACTACTTGCGCATCGCGGCGCGCAAAATTAAATTCTTAGCCCAGCGCGAGGTCCGTAGCCGGACCTTGCGCCGGGCTATGGCAATTGATGAAAGCCAAATTGGAAATGGGGTCATCAAAGTATACGTGCCGCACTACTGGGCCAGATTTGTCCACGATGGCACGGGACGAGTTCGTGGCGTGTCCATGGTCTGGTTTCCCAATCCCAAAGATGATCCCCGTCTGCGATGGGGACGACCGATCAAAAGGAGTCAGGTAAAACGGCTACGACTTAGTCGTCGAAAGTTTTACGCTCTAAAAAAGGCAGGAATTTTAGTGTGGTGTAAAAATCGCCGAGCGATCAAAGGCAATCCCTTTTTCAAAAAGGCCATTCTTAGATCAGGCCCAGCAATCGAGAAACTACTTGGAGATGTTTCAAAAAATCTTCAAATGGAAATCATTCGAACTTTCGACGGACTCCGCACTAAAGTGTCTTAGCGCCCCAAAGAGCCAAACCTATTCCATCCATAACCTGTTTCCACTCCCCAGGCTTGAAGTGTGCCCCCCGAGACCCCGTAGGGTAAGTATAGCCCTGCGTCCTCTTACAGGGCCATCCTAGGGCCCTACAGGTACGCTCCTGGTGGATGGGCTTCGGGACGTTGCCCTTCCATTCTCTGGGAGTAGGAATACGAACTAGAGACGGACCAAGAGCGGGTGTCGCTGCTCCAAGAATAGCTCCAGTAACATGCGCTAGCTTTAAAAGGTCGTTTGGGCGGGCCCGTCCTTTTCCCGTGTAAATTTGTTGACCCTCAATGATTAACAATTCACACTCGTCTACTAAAGAAATATAGCTCCAAATATATTGATCAAAAAACCACAACAGCTTATCGGCCATAGCAAGAACGGCATCTTTGCCTTTATATTTTTTAGAGACCGAAATAATTCCATAATCATAGATATTCTTCGATTCTAAATTATAAAAACCAAACCCACAATCGTGTAGATCCGGATCAATTCCAAAAACATATTTCATGGTTCTATTCTTTCTTTTCCTGGCCGGTATTTGGATCAAGTCGATTGTCCCGTCCAATTTTATATTTCGAATAGTGCAATAACATTGCCAAGTTGACGATAGCATGGGCAAGATGCGGTAGGCCCGACTCGGAATCAAGATCTTCTCCTCGGTGCCATGCCAAAAGATGCCGCATGGCTGAAGCGTAAGGCTGGAGCCAGGGGAGTCCCTTAGTCCAATTGTGTGATCCGTATTTTTGAGCCCCAAAAGTAAGTACTTTAGCGGCTTCGAGAATAAGAGCTGAGGGAACCAATTCGACTCTAGGTTTTCCTTCATCATACCGACAAGCCTCATGGGGATTATTAATATCGTGATTATATGGAGATTTAAAACGCGGATCTATTTCTGTCATTTTACATGCCTCCAAGGTTTTCTTAAACTGACCAAAGCCTTTGTTAGATCTAAAGAAGCCCTACGCATTGCTGCACGCTTAGAAGAAACAAAAATATAATGTGCCTGTTTTTGAGCTTCTTTGATTTCTTTTTTATAGGCTTTTATTTTCTTTAGAAACCTATTTGTCTCATCAATTATTTCTTGTAAATGATTTATCTCTTGCTGAAATTCTTCACGAATTGACATCATTTTTCTTCCTCCTCTTCCGGTTCCCAAACTTCTAACTTGCCACTCTTAAGTCGAATGGTTTCAGCCCGCTTGTCCCATCGGCGCATCAGAGCAGGCTGGGCTTTGACAGGAATTTTTGACATTACCATCTGCATTCCTTCACGCCAAAGTTTAGCGGCCTCGTCCGCTACTTCAGTCATGTATTTGTTTTCCACAATCTCTAAAATAATTTCATCGTGGATAAACGCCAGAGGCCAAGCTTGATTGTACAGAATAGAATTTTGAGTCCAATCATAGCAAGCTCGCACTAACTTGAAAATAGCAATCTTTGCCCCTTCTGCAGTACGAGACTGCAACCCCACGCCATTCGCCGCCGCACAATAGGAAGCTCCCGCTCGAGTCATCCCCAAAATGGTTTTATACGAAAATTCATCATTGATATCTCCAAGCTGATTAATGTATTGAAAATAATCTTGCATTTCAGGGAAGGTCATAAACCAGAGATCTTTTAAAGTACGAGCTTCATCTTCTGTTACTACAACACCATAAGTTGCTTTTGCAAACTTCACCATCGTAGCGGCTCCCAGACCGCCAGGATAACCTAGTCCAACGGGCTTAGCAAATTTTCTCCAATGCTTGTAGAATTTTCGCTCATCCTCATCGTCACTATGCTTCAATGCAACAAAAATTTTATACAATTCTTCAGAATCTTTATCCGCATATTTCTTTTTGAAATTTTCATCAAGATGAACAGCAAGATGCGCCCCCAAATAAGCGTGTGGATCTTTTCCCTGTTGTAGCAATTCCGCTAATTTTGAATATCCAAAAAGATCCAACAATGTTTGAGCCAAACTCACTAACTCTATAGCATCGTAATCAATTGAAACCAGAACTTTACCTTCCCGAGGAAGAAAGAGGTGGCGGGCCCGTGGATCTATTTGTTGAATATTAGTAGACGGATAGAGCTTGCCTCCGTAACTAGAAGTCCGACCGGTCTCCTTCAATACATCATATTCTGGGAAGACTTCCGGTGCATCCAATTTTGGAAGTTCAGTAGTAATCAGACGATTCACTTTCTGCCGGTCTTGATATTGTTTTAAGACGGGAGAAAAGTCGGCCAATTCTCTGAGCATCTGCGCATCAGCAGAAACAGCTCCTTTATCTGTATACCGCAGTTCAACTCCATTGGCTTCCGCCACCTCTTTCACAATTTCAATCAATCGCTTTTTATTAATAGAAGCAGGCTTCGGTTTAGTGAATTTATTCGGATTGGTTTTGTAAGGACGCGCAGGCACCGGCGGACGAAGAACGCCTTCCTCCACAAGCAAGGACAATTTTTCCGGGGCTATTTCTTTCTTAAGTTCTTCAAGGAGTTTTTCTACCCCTTCTTGATCTATTCTAAACCCTCGATCCGTCAGGTATTTCAAACAAAAATCAGCCGCCGTATGGAAGAATTCAGTTTTCAATGAGCCCGCATTCTGGACCCGTTCTGCTTGATTCTCGTAGATATAATAAGTATATTTGGCGTCATTGATTGCATAACGTCGAGCATCTTCCGGATATTGGTCAGCAGAAAGTTCAGAAAGAAGATGATAATTTAATCTCCAAGTTTCTTCTCCTGATTTCTCTTCATCCAAGTTATCTCCTAGATGGTGTTTTACTAACTCCGCCAAATGATACTTCAGAGGTTTAGTGTCACCGTTGGGCAATACTATTTCGTCCATCCGCCCTGTAGTAGAAAGATTGAGAAGTTTCTCTCGAATTCTTGTATCGGTGATTCGCCCATCTTCAAGAGCTTGCCAAATCAAGGGCTCCAAAGCCGGAAAAGTATTTTTCAAGCAATGAAGATCATAACCTACATTATGTCCAACAAGAGTAATTTGATCATTGGCTAACCAAGAACGAAAAACTTCCTTCATGATCGACGGAGTAGCATCGGTCCAAATATGTTCTTGTCCTTCATAGTAAGCCGTTAGACAAACTACTTTAGGGAACCGAGCTTCCGCGCCAATCGGAAATGTTTCTGTATCAAAAGCCAAGATCATTATTACGTCCCTTTTGTTTATCTTCTAGTTCGGCTCTGCGCCTCTCAATATCCGGCCAGCCCTTGCCTTTAAAAATTACTCCTCCTCCAGTGCCAATCAATCGAATCAGAGCTAATTTTCCACAAAAAGGGCATTTGCGTTTCTTTCCTTCTTTCATCATTTGAAAGATAGAAAATGTTCTGCCACAGGCTTTGCATTTATAATCATATGTAGGCATCTAGTTCATCTCCTTAAATAAAAAACGAGTCCAGGTCTCCGTTGTGAAACGCCGCCCGCAGGCATCTGGCCGAATCAGATCAACGCAAGACCCAGACTCATTGTTTTTTAATTACTCCTCACCTCTTACAGCAGCCCGGAGGGAGTCCAGCTCTTCAGGCAAAAGCGCTCGCTCCAGATTCTCGGGAGAAATCAGCTGAAACACCTCTTCCGGAGAGAGGGCCCGAACATAATTCACGAGCGTGAACGGCTGACCCGCCTTGGTAGTGATCTGGCGGTTGTTCACCTCAATCACAAGCCCAGCGGCGGGCTGAGTGTCGCTCACCACCATCTCTGCATCTGCCGCCGAAACGGCATCGGCATCCTCTCCGAACATCGCCCCAATCATCGCCTTGACGTTGCCCAAGAAACTGTCCTTGTCGCTCATGAGCAAGTGCGTAATCTGCTCCCCCACCCCATGCGGCTCCTCCACAGGATCGAGAGCAATCACCTGGAGAACCACCTTCTCCACGGCAATGAACTCGATTCCCTTCCGGTTCTTGTCGAGCTTCACCCGCCGAACATACTCATAATAGCGTCCAGCCCGCTCGTAGTTGCCGCCCTTGCTAGCCCGTGCCTTTTCAATTCCATCAAAGATTCCCATGATAGTGCCTTTCTGCCGCCCTGCGGCTCTAATGTATCAACGTCTAATCTAACTATACGCCCTTTCCTGGAGATTGTGCTAAAAAATCTTGAAATTTTCCAAATCTCTGTTGCATGAAGTGCCTGTCTCGTTGTGAGAGATCCCGGTTCTGCATCCCGTGTTCCTGGAGGAAATCTGGAGAATAGATCTTAGGCAAGGGAGCATAGCTCCCAAAAACCAATTTCTGTCGATTACCCGTCGTTTGATGGATGTAGAGCGCATCCGTCAAACAGGCTGCAAACATAATATGGTCGAAGAGAAGAGTCCGATTCATCTCCACCACTAAGGTATCGGCTTTCTGTCCCTGGCGGTGAGTCCGTCCGAGAACCTGCTCCGCCACCTTGGCCGAGCGAGGCCACTGAAGGAAGTATTGCTCTTGGAAGGCTTGCAGATTCTTGCCCTCTCCATGGGCAGAGATGCTCGCTACGATGAGGCGACCTTGGTTTTTGGGATTTAGGATTACCCGGTTTCCATGCGCCCCTGCGGGGGCGTAGAGCGGCTCTAGGCCCGCTTCTCGCATAGCCTCGACCAACCAGCGGCCCATCTCCTGATGGTAGATCCAGAGCAAAGCCCCGCCCTTCACCTGTTGCGCCCACCGAATCGCCTCCTGAATCTTGAAATCATCTATTCGAACCTGGGACTGGTCCCGCTCGGGTCGTCCCTCAAAGTCCAGGCTTTTCACCTTTCTCCATAAATTAGCCAAGGTCGAACCTACACGACGCCCCCCATTCTTGGAAATCTCCAGGCCCACCAACATTGGAGTATCTGCTTCCGGATGAGGATTTTTTAGATACTCTCGAAGTTCCGCCGCATATTCTTGGGTAGCGGCATGGTGCTCCTTCGCTCGTTCTAAAATGCTTTTCGCTTCAGGCAAACTAATCTTTTTTCGTTCTGCCAGAGCTTCTTCACTCGGCCAGATTAACTGATTGTAAAAACCCGAGGACAACTCATAAAGCCACTTAAATTTATGAATTCCAAAATCAATTTCGTCCCCGTTTGGAGTCTTCCAATCTTCTTCCACCTTTTTGATCAGCTCCATCAACGGCTCTCCCGGCTGTGGTGCTGGTTTATTGTGGAAAATTAAACTAGTTCCAATTCCGGATTCAAAAGAGGCCACGACTCCTGGAGCAGAATGTAAACGTTGTTTAAAACTTTTTCGCATTCCGGCAACCGTGAAAGGAAATGGTTCTGTTGGAAAATTTCGTTGCGCCCATTTTCTAAGTGGTTGCAAAATCTTTAATTGATTTTCTGACGGCTGGACTTCGGTATCTAGTATTCCTGCCCAGTCCTGAGCCATGGCAATAATACGAGGAACTGGAGAGTGCTCATCCAAAGCATATCGAATTAAATGTTGATAATCCATAATGCTTTTTGAAGTGATCGTACCGGAGAGAGCCGCTAAAAGGGGCTGTTTATTTGTAATGTAATCCATCAATCGCCGTGTCCGTGCCGCTCTTCTATTTTTAATCCGATGCACTTCATCACAAATAATTAACTCTGGTTCAATTGTGTTGAGGAGAAAAGAGGTGTCGGTGGTGGAAAGATAGCTGTACGGCATGATGTAGCAACCCACCCTTTTTGCCGAAACAATTGCCTTACGTCGAATTTTTGATTTCCCTCCCAAAAAATAAAAAGGTATCGATAGACTGAGGTTCCACCGTGCCATCGGAATATCTACTTTTATCAATTGTTCATAAACTTGAGACGGAACGATAAGAAGTGATCTGGAAATGTCATTATGATAAGCCCAGTCTGCGATCTTTAACGTAATCAGCGTCTTTCCACCACCGACAGAAATTGGAGCAAATAATCCTCCATATTTAATAAAACTATTGATAGCTTCTACCTGAACATTAAACAAACGGAAACCTTCTCGATATGCCCTAGCATCTACCCATTGATAATTAAGTCTTTCAATTTCTTTCTTTGATAATTTTTCTATCAAAGGAAGATCACAAATACGCGCCATTTCACTCTTGTGCGAGTCCACCCTAGTGGATTTTCTCGACTGGAGCTTCTCCGTCAAAGGGACAATCTTCGATTCCAATTGTTCCTTTTGTTGGAGTCTGGCGCGTATTTTATCCGAAAGACCCATTAGTTCTGAAGCGCCTCCACGACAACTTTAGCCCGACTACGAAGGAAAGCGAGGACGGCCTTCTGAAGAGGAGTATTCTCTCGCCCAATTAAATGGGTAGGAATCTCATACATATCTCTTCGCAAAGCATTAATGACCAGTTCTCGCTTCTGATAAAAATCTAAAGCCTTAAATTTTTCTTCATTTTCCGCTTTGGCGTCCATCATGATCTCTTCGATCAAAACATCCAACATCTCCCCTTTCTTACCTTTTGTGGGGACGCAATTGATATAAAGCGTAAATTTGTTGGACTCTTTCTTTTCCTTCTTTTCCTTAGAAGCAGTCTCCTCCTTGCGGGGCCTACCTCGTCCTCTCTTCTTCGGAGGAGTCGGAGCTTCAGTCGGTTTTTCATAATTGGTAACCTGCGGCGCATCGGCTTTCGGCTGAGGGGGAGAAGGGGGAGAAGACGGAGGAGTGGCCTTACCCCGAATCTTGTAAACCTGCTGACAAATGCGGCAAGGCTTTCCCTTAGAATTATATCCAGTCCCCTCACAAGCTTTACAACCCGGCTGAGCCCACTCCGGCGGAGCCTGCGGCGTTGGCGCTTCTCCCTGCTGGGCCGGAACCTCCGGAGTCGCTGTTTCAGCTTCTTCCTTAACTTCGGCATCCTTAACTTCATTGTCCTTTTTGATCTTGTCGAAAATACCCATTTTCTTGGCCTCCATTTGTTCTAGAATTTTTTTACCCATCCGCTCTAACCGAGCCTTACATCCTTCAAAAGTTTCTGATCCAGCACAAAGTCGCTGAAATGCGCATCCTCCATAAGCATTACAGAGCGCTCCGGTACGAGGGATCTCTTCCCAGGTCTTCTTTTCTACTTTAATTTGTTTTTCTACTTCTAACATCTGTTTTACAATTGGAATAATTTCATCTTGCCAAAATGCTTCAACTTCATCTCTTGGTACTAGCACCGAACGCTCAAAGACTTCTGGGTTTTTGTGGTCTTTTATGAAGTAGTTATGTTTCAATCTTACATAATCTAGTCCAGGTACCTCATCGATCAAATACTTAGCGTAACTCATCATTTGAATGTCTTTTCGCAAAGCTGCTTCAGAAAGAGCATAACGTTTTTTGGATGAAGTTTTGTGGTCCTCCACAATTCCAAATTTATAATTGAGATTGTCTACCTTGCCCACCATTTCAACTCCAGGAATAACTTGCATTTTAATCCAAGTCTCAATCATACGTCCCGGAGTGCGCTTAATTATGCCTTGGCTCACCGCCTTGGTAAAGAGCGTCCGCACTAATTCTTGATCCGCCGCATCCATGGCAAAGAAAGTACCTCGCTCTTCCCAGACCCACCACTTTCCAGCAAAAGGATCGACAGGATTTCCCGCATTATCCCGCCCATTATCATTAGCTTTCAACCAACGTTCCATAATGCGGTGGAGAATACTTCCCCAAGCGAAGGCATCGCCCATAGGCAAGGACAAGCCCCAAATTCGTTCGAGAGCCCATTTTCTAGGACACGCAAAAGCCTTAATTTGTGTTGCTGATATTCTCATTGGTTTTTCCATTCTTCTCCTTCGTTGTCGTCTTCATCCTCATCATCTTCCTCCTCATCTTCCTCAAGATCTGCAAATGGATCTTCTCCATTTTGTTCAATTGAAACTATACACTCGTCAAAATTAGTAACATATTTTCTCCATTGATGGTCACAATCTCGACAATGATAAAAAAGAATTACGCCGCTATCAACATCTAACTCTAATTTCTCTCTATCTACATCAAAAATTGAATTTCCCTCCATACCTCGTTTTAAATTAATATATTGAAAATGAAACTCTTTTACATATTTTGTGGGCAGGATGATTGCTACTCCTGCCAATTGAACATTGCTTTGATTGCAAAGAGGACAAAACGTAAAATCGTGCGGCTCTAACTTCATAACTATTCCTCTTTATTTGTTTTCTCTCGGTCTTCAAAGATTTTCCAAATTTTATCTACATCTATACCTTCATTTCGAGCATATTTCTTACAAAGATCCTTATTTAAGAAATACCATCGACCCAATACCCCATTAATCCGTTTCCGATTTCGATAGGCAATTTCTTTTAATGCTTTTGAAATTTGTCTTAAATTAGACCATCTTCGACCATATTTAGTTTTTGTAAAATATTCATCTAATACTGTTACAGTTAAACAAATTGTAGAATTAGCAAATTTAATTTTTGGATGTCCAGTTTTTGCATAAAATTGTAAAGCATCCATTACAGCCAAAACAAATTCTTCATTATTACCGACCTCTTCCTCCAAAAACTCTTCTTGCAATTCCATCATTTGTTCTGGAATTTCAACTTGAAATCTCTTGTCTTTTACGTAATCCACTGAATCTGCAAGGTACTGTAAATGCTTGGCTAAAATCTTTTTATCAATCCAGTCCTGCGTTAATTTCCAATGTCCATGTTTATCC
>Ga0190315_1000163_pt1 | contig 41918 bp, 38 predicted proteins | sample 48701101_MG_FD_161673 | JGI IMG/M metagenome (GOLD analysis project Ga0190315, IMG submission 161673) | Hydrothermal vent sediment bacterial communities from Southern Trench, Guaymas Basin, Mexico - 4870-11-0-1_MG | ecosystem: Environmental > Aquatic > Marine > Hydrothermal vents > Sediment ...
ATGAAGACCTTATGCAGTCCGGAATCATTGACCCGACAAAGGTCGCCCGCATAGCGCTTCAAAATGCAGCCAGCGTCTCCGCTCTGCTCATTACCACTGAGGCCATGGTCGCCGAGATTCCCAAGGAGGAGCCGGCAGGAGGAGGCATGCCTCCCGGCGGAATGCCCTCAGGCGCCATGATGTGAGATGAACAACAGGCCGCTGGGTTATAAGATCCGGCGACATTAAGTCATAAAAGCCCTTCTTGCTTAACAGAAGGGCTTTTTTATTGCCTTTGCAAAATCCGGTTTCATGGCGTTGACTGTTTTTAAATTTAGAGTCTATCGTCCATACCCCGAGCAGGGAATACACATATGGCTTTTGCCCACCACGCGCAGGTAAACCTTGGACACCAGTTCTCCGCAATTATCGCAGGGAACCAGGCCCATGATTTCACCGAAATCATCACCCCAAGGATAATCATCAACCGAACCGATTATCAGTACCTCGTCTTCCGGTGCGTCCCATACAATGTCAGCCATCTCCCAGGCTTCTTCTTCGGGTATTTTCGTCGGTGGAATGCCCTGGCCACGCTTGCGCATGAAAGCTGATTCGGCAATCGCTTTGTGACGCCCCGGCTTATAAGAAACGCGGACGGCCCTTTCCTTTTTTTTATCGATCAAGGTCAAGGCCAGCTTGCCCCAACCCGCTTTTTCAATGTTGCCCTTGCCGAGTGTACATCCTGTGGCGTACTGGACACCGTCGGCAAAACACTGGGCACCGTGGTTCTCGCCGATTTCCAGAATGCAGTGCAATTCTCCCGATGTCCCGGTACGGCTGACACCCAATTGCCGCAGGGCGGCAAGGCCGGCCCGTACGCCGACGGCGCTGGCCCAACAAATATGGCCATGAAAGAGAAACGCCTGTTTAAGAATACTTTTATCCATTTTCTGAGTCCTCCTTCAGGTCGGCCTTTTCTTCGGCTCAGGACGAATACCCGGATCTTCCGGGTTGAGCTGAGACATGATCCTCTTTCACAGGAATGCTGCCGCATATCTCAGCCACGGTTACATCCAGGCGATCCCTCAATGTCTTGATCTCCTGATCATCTTCGTGCCACTCCTCCACCAGTCCCATGAGTTGCCTTACCATGGGCGGAGCATCATCTTCAGTAAGCACGTAATCCATTCGGAGCCCTCTGCGCTCAGACTCAACAAAACCCGCATCTTCCAGCACTCGCAGATGGCGTGAGACCGTGGGCTGGGCAAGACCCAGAACGCTGGTCAGCTCACATACACAAGAGGTACGATGCTGGAGAAGCTTAAGGATCTTTAACCTGGTCGGATCGGCAATGGCCTTGAGATACCTGGATGTCTTTTTCATCAATTTATTCATAATAAACTATATAGCTATATATCTATATATTGTCAAGAGAAAATGAATCGTGACAGATGCTGAGACCCGGGGATAAGCCGTCTGAAAAAGAGGAGTGAAAAAAGGCACCACAGCAGCCAAGCGGGGTAGTCTGTGAAGAAGGCCTATTCATGCCTTCGGCAGGTATAAAATGGTTATATGACCTTGTCAGGCTATGAGTATACAGCCAAACTGTTTCAGAAGGAACAAGAACCTTCTCCTGTTTTATCTTTTCCTATTCATCTACTTAAACGCCATATATCCCATCCAGAAGGCGATAAGAATCAGCAGATAGCCAAAGTATTTTTTATGACGCTTTTTATCGATCTTTACGCCGAGTCTCGCGCCGATCTGGGAGCCCGCAAGGACTGCTGCCCCCAAGGTCAAAGCAAGCTTCAGATCAAGGTGTCCGACTAGGGTATGTCCTAAAAGGCCTGTAAGTGCGGTAATGCCGATCATCAGGCTTGATGAGCCCACCGCAATCTTCATGGGCACACCGCCCAGGAGAACGAGAGCAGGCACCTTTACCAGGCCGCCGCCGACACCGAGCATACCGGCCACAAAGCCTGCGAGAATCATCATCGGGATAATGATCAGGAGATTCAACGAGTATGATTCGCTTCCAAAATTACGTCTTAGGCAGAACCAGTGCTCGTTTTTATCTGCTGACTCGATTTGCCTGTCTTTTATCGGCCTTATCATAAAATATGCGCCGATAAGGATAATGCAGGCAAAGGCAAGTTTGGAAAATGCAGCGGGGAAATAAGACGAAAGGTATCCGCCTAAAAATGCCCCCAGGTTTGTCGGGGGCTCCACAATAAAGACAAGCGACCAGTCCAAAAGTCCGGCCTTCTGGAACACGATCAGGGCGGAGATCGTGGCCGCGAGAATCAACACCTGGCTTGTGGCGGCACACCTGTAGAGAGGAAGGCCGAAGGCAAGAAGCATGGGGACATAAACCGCTCCGCCCCCCTGGCCGAACATCATAAATACAATTGAAACCAGGAAAAAAACGCAGAATAATACTATGATCTGTTCAAATCCGAATGCCAACCTAATCCCCATAACCCGAGCATGAGATGCAGACCAGGGACCCATCGCCCTTACATGACGAGAGAATTTTGGTCTCTCAGGATCCGGAATCACTCAACAATAAAGCTTGCATATCCAACGACCTGTCTGTAGTCTCCTGTCACATCGCCTGATGTGGCGTATCGAATGAGTTCAACGGAACTTGCTCCCAGGGCCAGGGAGGCCACCAGAGTTATGGTAGTCGGTATTACTCCGCACATCGATATATTATGGCCTCTTACGGTTTCCAAAAGACCCTGGGGATCCAAAGCCAGGATCTTATCAATGGCCAGGCGGTCTTTGGCCTCGGCCTGCTCCCGGGATTCATAATGAGTCATATCGGTGCTGGCGACCAGCAATACAGGTCTTCCTGCCCGTCTCACCGCCTCTGCTATTGCAGAGCCTATCTCCTTACATACAGAAAAAGACAGGTCCTTAAGACAAACAGGAACTATGCTCAAATTGGACTGGCGGTATTGCAGGAATGGTATCTGGACTTCCAGTGAATGTTCATACGTATGTGCCAGTGCATCATCTTCAAGATAATCGGAGAGTTCGACAATCCTGGCTGCAAGGTCTTCCGAGATAGGGACGGTGCCCATAGGCATGGACCATGCCCCACTGGTCATCACTGCTGCCGGAGATCCAACTCCTGTATGGCTCGGACCCAAAATGACAACGGTTTCAGGCACCTCTGCCTGGGCATACGCTGCTCCGGCCACGGCTCCGGAATACATATAACCGGCATGAGGTGCAACTATAGCCTTTGCCGGTCTTGCTTCCCTTGCAGGACCTATTAATTTGCTGAGCTCATAATGAAGCCTGGTGGGATTTCCATCATAAAACTGGTCGGCTACTGCAGGTTGGCGTACCATGGTTTAATATCCTCCAAGAACCTAAAGTGATCGGTTCCAGGTTCAAAGGTTATAGTTTACTGATATCCTGAACTTTATAACACATTTTGCTGACAGCCAGTCAGGGATCTTCAACCGGGAACCGTGAACGTTGAACCGTTCAACCCAATTATGACATATTTAACTATGAATTGTGGCTAAACTTGTGTCAAGAAACACTCTACGGTCCGAGGAGCTGAAAAGGCTCATCATGCATTATCAAAGCCGTGATTTTGTTATAAATACGGACCTGGACGCAGAGGCAAGAGAAAAAATCCTGAGAAGGGCAAAGATTGTCGGCCGCGAGGTCTATCATTACACAAGTGCCGACAGGCTTATGTCCCTTGCAAGGCAAGCTATACTCCAGGCCGACGGCAACGGAACCGATCTTCCATCCGGCTGCATCTGGTGGGCGGACTCTCTTGCCCGGGCCAGGGGCAGAATGGGACGGATCTGGTGGGCCCCCGAAGGCGGGCTGTATTTATGCCTGGCCCTGTATCCATCACTTCTGACCCGGAACTGGTCATTTTACAATCTGGGAGCGGGAGTAGCTATTGCCCAGGTTCTGAGGGAAAGAGGGGTATCGGCAAAGATCCGTTGGATTAATGATGTATTGATAAATGGACGCAAGGTGGCCGGCATCCTCACGGAAGTGGTAAGAGCGCCCAATTCAGGCCAGACATATCTCCTCTTTGGCATAGGGATCAATGTAAATATGGAGACCTTCCCTGAAGATCTCGTATTTGCCACATCTCTTTCCATAGCTACATGTAAACACTGGTCCATAAAAGAGCTTGCAGCCCAGATCCTGGCACGGATCGGCTGGCTCTTCGGGCTTATCCACCAGTGGGAATCAGACTGCCTGGATGCCGAACCTGTTTGCGTGCCGCAAAACCCTGTGATAAGGGCATGGAATCTTCTGAGCGACACCCCGGGGCGCAGGGTGGTCTACGGACTGAATGCCGAACTCGACCCGGAGCTTGAAGCATTTGCCCAGGGACTTGCACCTGACGGAAGCCTCAGGCTGACCCTGGATAATGGTGAAGAGGTCAGGGTTAACTCAGGAGAGATCCGCTACGTTTAGGCCTGTTCCTGCAAATACGCCTCGATCAACGGATCCAGATTTCCGTTCAGCACATCACCCACATTGCCTATCTCTACGCCTGTGCGATGGTCCTTGACCAGTTGATAGGGCTGGAGCACGTAGGACCTGATCTGGCTTCCCCAGGCTATCTCCTTCTTCTTGTCATGTACCTGCTGCTTTTCCGCGTCCTTCTTCGCCTTTTCCCGTTCAAAGAGCCTGGCCTGCAATATCTTCATTGCAATGGCACGGTTTTTATGCTGGGACCTCTGATTCTGACACTGGACAACTATCCCGGTTGGCAGGTGAGTGATGCGGACAGCGGAACTGGTCTTGTTAACGTGTTGCCCGCCGGCTCCACTGGCCCGGTACGTATCTATGCGCAGATCCTTTTCATTAATGTCAACTTCTATGGTCTCATCAAGTTCCGGAGCTACAAATACAGAGGCAAAGGAGGTATGCCGCCTCCCCGAAGCATCAAAGGGCGAAATGCGGACAAGGCGGTGCACACCGGCCTCAGACTTCAGGTAGCCGTATGCATAAAGTCCCCTGGCAAGAAATGTCACGCTCTTTGTGCCTGCCTCATCTCCAGGCATGAGATCCAGCATCTCGACCATGATCCCCCGCCTGTCACACCAGCGGAGATACATTCTAAGCAACATATCGGCCCAGTCCTGGGCCTCGGTCCCTCCTGCACCGGCATGAATTGTCACAATGGCATTATTGCGGTCGTGCGGACCTGAAAGGAGTCTTGAGAGTTCAAGCCTGCGTATCTCTTTATCAAGTCGTTTCGTTCCATCACTTACATCCTCAAGGGCGGATAAATCCTCTTCCTCTTCTGCCATTTCAAGCAGTAAGTGAAACTCTTCATACTGCCCGGAAAGGCCGTCCAAATTATCTTTTTGCTCTATCAGCAAAGAGCGCTCCTTTAATAATTCCCTGGACTTAGGGTCTTCCCAGAAATCCCTGCGGAGCATCTCCTTGTCCATTTCAGCAAGACGTTTATCCAGTCCCTCCCGATCAAAGATAACCCCTCAGGAGCTCTAAACGTCCGCCAAGGTCCTGCAAGCGCTCCTTTAATTCCTGTATATTTATTGTTGTTTTATCTGTAGTTGTATTCATTTTATACCTCCTTTGGAACTTTTCTCCAGAATGGAACTACGGCCCAAAATAGACAAAATAATAATAACCATATTTCTCCATATTTTACATAAAAAGTATGACCTTTGCGAAGGTGAATCCGCCCTTCTATATGATCTGGCTCAAACAGGGAAGTTTTTGCCGTTCTCACGCCGCATGGGCCGATCAGGGAACTGATACCCGTATTGGCTGCCCGAACCACCCACCTGCGGGTCTCGACAGCCCGGAATACCGACATGATCTCATGCTGATAAGGTGCCCCCGTACGGCCAAACCAGGCATCATTTGTGAGAACGGCCAGGAAGTTGGCCCCTTCCAGCACGGTTTCTCTGCTTAGGCTCGGGAATATGCTCTCAAAACATATCAATACGCCGATACGAAGGTCCCCGCAGGACAGGGGCCTGGATGTTATTCCCGCACTGAATTGGCCTACCGCAGGAATAAGGTCCCGGGCCCACGAGGTCACCCATCCCCAGGGAAGATACTCCCCGAATGGGACAAGATGCCTCTTGTCATATCTCCCTGCAACGGCACCGTCAGAATCAAGGACATAGACGCTGTTCAAGTATTCTGCTTTCCCCGCGCCATTGAAACGGTACGCCGGACTCCCGAACAACAGGACAATATCAAGATCCCTCGCCACGGACCGCACCTTTTCGCTTAACGGACTTGGAACCTGGAAATAAAAAGGAGTGGCGGTCTCCGGCCAGACAACCAGTCCGGAAGATACCTTGACTCCATTGTCACTGCTCGCTCCCGAGTCATCGAATCCTTCAGCGGCCTTTGAACTGAGCCCGGCATAAGTGTTGAGCGTCGAGACCTGAAAGGCCGGATCCCACTTTCTATCCTGTGGAATCGCACCCTGTATGGCAGCAACCGCGAGCTCAGGGAGTCGATCATCATTATGAGCAACCTCCACCATACGCCATTTGCCGAAAAACCACAAACACACCAGGCAGGCCAGAAACAGGCATAGTTGCGTCAGGCCCGCACGCCTGCCCTGCGAAAAGGCCGAATCCTCTGTGCCTGCATTCAGAATGCACTTGCAAAACTTCCAGATCAGTACGTTCAGCAAAACAATCAAAAAAGTAAGACCGTAAGGCCCCCAAATCTCTGCTGTCTGGATCATGGATGGAACAGGTTCCAGAGTGTAGGCCAGATATCCCCATGGAAATCCGCTCAAGGCATGGCCCCTGGTCCATTCAAGCAAAGTCCAGGTCCCGGCAAGGGCAAGCGATGAAGGCAGGCGGGACCTGCCGGCAGTCCAATAACCTGTAAGGCCGGACCAGATGGCAGGATAAACAGCCAGATAGCACACCAGTAACCCGAACACTGGCCACGCAACCCATCCGGACAGATTCCCATATTGAGAAATGGTAGGCGATATCCACCACAGGAGTGTGCCGAAATGGACGATACCGGCCAGAAATCCCATCCGGCCCGCATAGCGCCATTCCCTGCCCCATACGGCCTCTATCAAGGGCGCAAGGGCAAATACAGCTACAGGAAAACAGGAAAAAGGCGGAAAGCAGACACTCAACAGGAGACCTGAGAGTACGGCGGGAAACCAGGACACCTTGATTCCGACTATTTGCATATTAAGACGTCACCTGACGTCTCTAAACGGTTCTTTCACCCGTGTGTATCGTAGGAGTATAGAATCTGACGTTCCACTGGTATGCGCTTTTCAGGGAGCTTTGGAGGAGGCCAGTCGGAGGTCATTTCAAGGAGCCTGGACCTGGAAGGTATTGCATCCCAGCCATAGGCGACCGCCCTTTTCTTCCGGACATCCAGCAGGGCAGCTTCAAAAAGGCTGGCCTGGACCGCCCAGGGTATTATGTAATCAGGCTCAAGGAGCCGGGCTATCGCAATAGTACCCGATTCCCGGGTAACTACAGAACCCGGTCCGCCCCTGATAACCATGAGAAAGCGACCGTCAATATGCACCACCAGATCCGCAAGGGAGATTACTTTCCGGCTGTCTATCTCTAACAGGATCTCCCGGTCCAACTGGAAGTCAGAGATCCTGTAGCCGAGCTCCTCCGTCAGAAACGGGCCCATTTTCTGCCTGATCCTCTCCCTGTCCGTATCAAGCACGAGTTTTCCGGTAAAATAACATGGAATTTTTACGAATACCGAGGAATCGCAAGTAAGTGACATTATGTTTTACACCTCTTTTTACTCGATCTGTTCAAGCAGTTCTTCAGTTCGTACATATTCTGTGAACCACGGGTTCACCGAATATGTACTTCAGTTCCGGTAAAAACTTAACGCATCAAACGGATATTGTCCAATTCTGGCAGTACCATAGAAGTCAGTGTGTGGTGTCTGTGGAGCGCCTCTTCGGCCCGAATTGCAAAAAAGCGATTTCCTGTCAGCCATCGGCGGGATGAAACACAACGATTCCCAGGGGAGGCAGCGTGATGTTCAAGGAATGATAATGGCCGTGAGATGCCACGGGACTGGCGGGGACCCTCTCCATATTCCCCTGCCCGCTTCCCCCGTAAAGGGGTGCGTCACTGTTGATGGCCTCCTTCCACCAGCCCCCCAGGGGTACTCCGAGCCGGTAGTTGTGCCTGGGTACAGGGGTGAAATTGCAGGCACAGACGATGACATCCCCTGGGTCCCGGCCCTGCCGGAGAAAACTCAGGACACTCTGCTGGCTGTCGTGGCAGTCGATCCAGGCAAATCCGGCCGGCTCGAAGTCCTGCTCGAACAGGGCCCGCTTGCCTCTGAGAAAGGTGTTGAGATCCCGAACCCATCGCCGGAGTCCCTGGTGAGGGTCGTACTGGAGGAGATGCCACTCCAGGCTCGCATCGTAGTTCCATTCCGCCCACTGACCGAATTCGTCTCCCATAAAGAGGAGTTTCTTGCCGGGATGCAGATACATATAACCATAGAGGAGCCTCAGGTTCGCAAATTTCTGCCAGTCGTCTCCGGGCATCTTTCCGATCATGGACCCTTTGCCATGGACGACTTCATCATGGGAAAAGGGCAGGATGAAGTTTTCATTGAATGCGTAAAGGAGGCTGAAGGTGATGGTGTTGTGGTGATACTTCCGGTAGACCGGATCCTTTGAGAAATAGAGCAGGGTGTCGTGCATCCACCCCATGTTCCACTTAAACCCGAACCCAAGCCCTCCCAGATATGTCGGCCGGGATACCATGGGCCATGAGGTCGATTCCTCGGCCACGGTGATCACGTCGGGATACCGCTCGTAGACGAGCTCGTTGAAGCGTTTGAGGAAGGCCACGGCTTCGAGGTTTTCCCGCCCGCCGTACTCGTTGGGGATCCACTCTCCCTCTTTCCGGGAATAGTCGAGATACAACATGGACGCCACGGCATCCACCCGAAGCCCGTCGATATGATAGACCTCGAGCCAGAACAGGGCGTTCGTCAGGAGAAAGTTGCTTACCTCCCGGCGACCGTAGTTGAAGATGAACGTTCCCCAGTCCCGATGCTCTCCCTTGCGGGGGTCCGCATGCTCGTAAAGGTGCGTGCCGTCGAAGAACCCGAGGCCGTGCCCATCCCGGGGAAAATGGGCCGGAACCCAATCGAGGATCACCCCGATCCCGTTCTGGTGGAAGACATCCACGAAATACATAAAATCCTGAGGGGTTCCGAAGCGGCTGGTGGGAGCAAAGTATCCGATTGTCTGGTAACCCCAGGACGCATCCAGGGGATGTTCACTCACCGGGAGGAGTTCCACATGGGTAAACCCCATCTCCCTGACGTATTCTGCGAGTTTCGGGGCGAGTTCGCGATAGGTGAGCCAGCGGTTTCCCTCCTCTGGATTCCGCATCCAGGAACCGAGATGGACTTCATAGATTGCCATCGGCGCATCGAGCGCATGGCGGCGCCCCCGTTCCGCCAGCCAATCCTGATCGCCCCACTCGTATCCCGACAGATCCCATACCATGGAGGCGCTTTGCGGCCTTATCTCACACGCGAAGGCATAGGGATCCGCCTTGTCGCCCCGATGCCCGTTGGCATTAGATGTAATCGCGTACTTATAGAGGGCCCCCTTGTCCACTCCGGGGATGAATCCCTCCCAGATGCCGGCGTCACCGCGACTCCTGAGGGGATGCGTCCCTGCCTTCCAGCCGTTGAAGTCGCCGACGACGGAGACGTCTCGGGCATTGGGTGCCCATACCGCGAACCAGGTTCCTCTTTCGCCGTCCACTTCAGCAGGATGGGCACCGAGCTTCTCCCAGGCACGATAGTGCTTCCCTTCGATGAGGAGATGGAGGTCGTAGTCGGTGAGAAAATATCGTTGTTCTTCCTTCATACGTTTTGTCCTCTCACACATCCTCGATCAGGAGCAGGATTTTGGACCCGATGGCCCGGGAGCTTCCCGGGTCTCCCGGCGCGGCGCGCAGGGTACCCCCTCCCTTTCCTGTTGGTGATGCCGATATAGTTTATATTGGTATCACGATGCCTTTCTCTATGCCAGGCCTTAAGATCTTCAAGGCATTCGACGCATTTTTCTGGTTCTTCGCTTTTCATCTTGCTGGAAATGCATGGAATTTAAAATTGATAATCCGGCTATCGCATGCCACGTTGCATCCAGGAATGGAGCACCATTATTTTTTCTGGCAAATCCTCCGGATTCAGTTTGGCAGGCAAGTATAAAATTATAAACCCCGGCAGTATCGATCGGTTTAGAGCCAAGCAATGACAATGCCTTGAGACAAAAATGACAATTTTCAATATACGAAGTCGTGCCGGGATAAAACCCAAATCCTCCATCGCAGGTCTGACATTTTTTCAGCCATGTCGAAAGATAGCCGATATCCACTGGTAAATTATAATATTTTCTTACCGTTATCAGTATTAATACCTCCTTCGAGGTATATCTGTCATTCTGAATAATAAGCGTGTTCTTAAATGGAAAAGTGAACTCTTCATTTATTATATCTTGAAATAACATTATCCCATAATAATAACTACAGATATTATTTTTAATTGACTTTGTAAAATATTCTTTTACCTTTGTCTTTAATATATCTAAATCTATACCTACTACCTTAGATGAATATGTAAGCTGAAAAATTGTTTTTATGTCAAGCCATTGTTGGTTTAATGAATGCATGAGATAATTAATAGTATTATCTGTGTTGATTAACTTTTTTAATATGTTCGAGTTAGTATCTCGTTGTATTTGTTGCAAAATACTAATAGCATGAAATGTATCTTCAACAGTGTGCGGAAGAAAGGGAGTTTGAGCAAAGCCTCCATCTTCCTTTTTTCGATCAACAATAAATTTTACAACCGAGTTTAAGTCAATTTCTTTCATTGCCACTGAGTCAGTCTAATGTCAGGATTAACTGATTGTTAGTAAATATTCGATGAACCCGTGGCCACTGTGGGAGTTGCCGTCCGTGCCCTGCCGCAGGAGCGGTTTGCCTTTTGCAGGGTTTCGATCGCGGGCCGGATTGCACTGCCTCTCCGGTCTGCGATGAGTGAGCTTTGAAACCCGTAAAAAGGTAACCGCTTCAAGGCAGGATATAACGGGTTCACCGGATATTTACAGAAAAAATTGGGTGGCCTTGTCGAACCCATTGAGGTGATCAAAATACCTCTTTAGTCAACCGGATAAAACTTATATTACAGGGAATCAAAGGAATCCGCGCCAAGAGGGATGACAGCCCCACAGCCACCTTCAACAAAGTCCTTACCCCAGCTCTTTTTGAAGAGGCCTATGGCTTCCTCTCCGGTACAGTGGCTCGGAGCGACCTTCTCTACACCGAGATCCTTCAGTCCCTGGATGATTTCGCGAATTCGGGTGGTGGATGTCCCGGCGAGATGAAATCCTCCAACCACCATGTAAATATCTTTTTTGAGCAGGTCCTTCGCCTTCTCAACTATGTGTACTATGCCTGGATGCGCACAACCTGTTATAATAACAAGATTTTTTGGAGTTTCCAGGATCAGGCTCTGCTCTCTGATCCATTCGCCCATCTCCCCTGTCGAGTAAACATGGGGTAAAAGCTGTGCCGGTTTACCCACTTTTCTGACATGCGCTCCGGTGTCCTGAATTGCCTGGATGAATGAAACAGGAAAGGACTCCGGCAGGTACACTGTAACCTTTGGATTGCGCCGGAGAAATCTCTCCAGACCACCACAGTGATCCGCATGGATGTGAGAAAGGACCACTGCACTGACTGTTTCCGGATCAATACCCAAGCCTTTCATATTGGAAAGGAGAATATCCCCGTCACTGCCAGTATCAAAGAGGATAGTCTGCTGGAAGCCTTCAATCAGGCACGCAAAACCCCAGCCGGTCCGGAGGTTTGTGGCATAGGGTATGTTGTTGAAGACAACAGTGAGTCGATAAGAAGGATATCCTTCAGCGGCCTCAAGCCCTGAACAGGCTGTAGTGCCAATCAGTACGGATCCTGCCATTATTATAGATGTTTCCAAAAGACTCATCACTACTATTCCCCCCGAAGGCCTCTAATAAACCCGTGACACAGTCACTCTTAAGCCTTATGGATATCACTCTTTTCCCTCCGGTATTGTGTCAATAGAGGCGAATTTGGGTTCATGAAGCGGAAGAAGTATATCGGCCATATCTCTGACTTTTAGTACTATGTCATATGCCTCGTATACATTGACATGGGTCCCGGGCGGGATAACATCCATCTCCATTGCCGTTATCTCTTTTGGGGGATAGAAGTTTTCCATGATTATACAGAATCCTGTTATTGCCGCTTTCCCTTGAGAGGTATCTATCAGTACCGTTAACCCTCCCTCTGTATGAGCCGGCGTATGGATGACACGGATTCCCGGAAGGATTTCCTCATCTCCGGTTAACGTTTTGATCTGTCCGGCCTCTTCCACATCCAGGATATAATCTTCCAGATATCGGAAATCCAAAGGATGGGGATTGTGTACTCGCTCCAGTTCTTTCTCATGTACGTAGAATGTGGCGTTAGTGCACTTGTAATCGTTTTCGCAGTGGTCGTTGTGTAAATGGGTATGGATAACGACGTCGATAGCCTCCGGGGTCAGGCCCCAAAGGCCCAGACCTTCCTCAAATTTATAGATCTTTCCTCCGATAGATCTCTCTCTATCCTCGGTCTGCAGCGGACTCATTTCTCCCGTATCTACCAGGACCTTCCGGTCGCCGCCCTCCAGATACCAGCAATAGATAGGTATGGTATAAGGTTGTCCATAGCCATGTTGATAGGTCATCATACCTTTATCAAAGATCTTTGTTCCCATTACAATGGGATGTATCTTGTACTGGCTCATGATTCACCTCTATGATCCCTGATTCTGTGGAAAGGAATCCTTTTTTGCTATAATTTGATTATACAATTCTCGTTACAGAGTCAATAAATTAATTCCGCGCCCATGCTCCTTTTTTATAGAATTAGAAATCCGTTTTCCTGCTTTTTACGGACGATTAAAGCCATCTGGTTCCAAAAAATAATTTATACCGTCCAAAATTTAAGGCAGGGAGCCGGAGCTGATGGTCTATTGAAATCAAAGATATTTTTATCTGACAATTGTAAATATTCTTATGAACCCGTTATATCCCGCCTTGAAGCGGTTTGCCTTTTTCCGGGTTTCAAAGCTCACTCATTGCAGACCGAAAGAGGCAGTGCAATTTGGCCCGCGATCGAAACCCTGCAAAAGGCAAACCGCTTCTGCGGCAGGGGGCACGGACGGCAACCGTTCACGGACAGGGGATATTTCTTTTCACTTAACACTTCAGCCCCTTGTTTTCTTAAGGCTTTTGACATGGGGGAGTCTTGCCCCCTCCCCGTTCTCCTTCGCTGCGCTCAGGAGCCGGGGTTTCCCCCACAGCAAAAGCCAAGAAAACTACGGGGGCTTCCGTTAAACTGTTCAAAGAAATATCCCCTTCCAGTGAACGGTTATGTAGGGTCACGGGTTCACCGGATATTTACTTTTTTCTTGGCTTAAATCTTGCTTAATCAGCCATTTCGGTGATTATGCATGCGGAAATACTTATTGAACTTGATGAGGATGATGGACAGGCGCTGGTAAGTAAGTTATGATTCGTTTTGGTACTCGATTGCCAGATCATTTTCACCAGGAGGACAGTATGTCTGAGCCGACCAGGAAAGATAAAGAAAGGGCGGTAGATATAGCCATTACCCAAATACAGAAACAGTTTGGGAAAGGAGCCGTAATGAGGCTTGGGGACCGAGGAGGTGTGGAAGATATCGCTGTAATTCCAACGGGCTCCATTGCGATTGACCTGGCAACCGGTGTTGGAGGCATACCTCGGGGCAGGATAACAGAGGTATTCGGCCCTGAGTCTTCAGGAAAGACCACCCTGGCCCTGCACCTGATCGCCGAAGCCCAGAAGCAGGGCGGCATAGCTGCCTTTGTTGATGCAGAACATGCCATGGACCCGGTATATGCCGGCAAGCTTGGCGTAAATACCGACGACCTCCTGATCTCTCAGCCGGATTATGGTGAGCAGGCGCTCGAAATAGTTGATGCCCTGGTGCGCAGTGGAGCAGTGGATATCATAGCAGTGGATTCCGTGGCTGCCCTGGTCCCAAAGGCGGAGATAGAAGGTGAAATGGGAGATCAGCATATGGGCCTTCAGGCCCGGCTGATGTCTCAGGCCCTCAGGAAACTCACGGCCAATATCAATCGCACCAAGACCGCTCTGATCTTCATAAACCAGATCCGCATGAAAATAGGGGTGATGTTCGGCAGTCCCGAGACCACAACAGGCGGAAATGCCCTCAAGTTCTATTCAACCATGAGGATGGACATAAGGCGTATAGCTTCTATCAAGGAAGGGGCGGACCTTATCGGAAACCGGACCAGGGTAAAGATAGTCAAAAACAAGATAGCTTCTCCGTTCAAAACCGCCGAGTTTGATATATTCTACGGTGAAGGAATTTCCAGGGAAGGCTCCCTGATCGACCTGGCCGCGGCAGTGGATATAATCGAAAAAAGCGGTGCATGGTATTCATACGATGGTGAAAGACTTGGGCAAGGTCGTGAAAATGTGCGGACCTTTCTGAAGGCCCATCCGGATGTTGCAGACCGAATAGAGCAGCAGGTGAGGGAGGCATACGAGCTTAAAAAACCCGGGCTTCAGGAGCAGGTCGAGGAATCCGTCTGATTTCTATTGGATGGACTAATGAACAGCTAAAAGATGAACATCGAACATCGAACGTCCAACATCGAATGTTGAATGGGGGAAAAGACTTATGATCTGGAAGAAAGGCGGCTAATTATTGCAGGAGACCGTATATCAGTATACCTCAGCCTTTAACCTTTAACCTAAATGGCTAACATACAAAAATAGCCGTTGAATGTTCGGTATTGGATATTCGTTTTTCGTTCGATGTTGGACGTTCGATGTTCGATGTTGGACGTTCATCTTTTTTTATGTCTTGTTTCGTGTTTTCGTACCTTCGTATTTTCGTGATTAACTTTGAGTAGTTCTTGACCATACAGATCCAAAAATCTAAACAGGAAATGCCCGTGAAGAAGTTGTCCGGTAAGCAGATTCGCAGTCTCTTTTTAGATTTCTTTTCAAGAAATGGCAGCGAGATAATCCCAAGTTCCCCGCTAATCCCGGCGGAAGACCCTTCACTCCTCTTCACGAATTCAGGCATGGTACAGTTCAAGAAGGTATTTCTTGGCGAAGAGACAAGGTCTTATACGCGAGCGGCCTCTTGCCAGAAATGCGTGAGGGCCGGAGGCAAACACAACGATCTTGAAAACGTTGGATATACCGCCCGTCACCATACTTTTTTTGAAATGCTGGGAAATTTTTCCTTTGGGGACTACTTCAAAAGAGAGGCAATTTCCTTTGCCTGGGATTTCCTTACAAAAGAAATCGGGCTGCCTGTAGAAGATCTGTGGGTCACGGTATTCCGGGAAGATGACGAAGCGGCAAAATTCTGGCCTGAGATAACCGGCATTTCCCCTGATCGTGTGGTTCGCCTCGGGGAAGAAGACAATTTCTGGGCCATGGGTGATACCGGGCCCTGTGGACCCTGCTCGGAGATACTCGTCGATCAGGGACCGGATGTAGGTTGTGGCAGGCCGGACTGCAAAGTGGGCTGTGACTGCGATCGCTTTCTTGAACTCTGGAACCTGGTGTTCATGCAGTTCTTCCGGGATGAATCCGGCAGAATGACCCCCCTCCCAACTCCGTGTATCGATACCGGTCTGGGGCTTGAACGCATGGCCGCGATATGCCAGGGGAGGCAGAGTAATTACGATACCGACATCTTCGCAGGCCTGATAGCATGCATAGAAGAGCTGTCAGGCCGGACCTACGGCAAAGACAGGCAATCAGACGTGGCGATTAAGGTCATAGCTGACCATACAAGGGCCAGTACCTTTCTGATCGCGGATGGACTCATCCCCTCCAATGAGGGAAGGGGATATGTATTAAGGCGTATTATCCGCAGGGCAGTCCGATACGGAAAAGTCATCGGGCTTAAGGGTCCCTTCATAAGTTCTGTGGCTGACGTCGTTGTCAGGGAAATGGGTGAGACCTATCCGGAACTGAAAAAGGCCTCGGCATTTCTGGGGAAGGTCATAGACCACGAGGAGTCCCGCTTTGCAGAGACACTTGAATTTGGGCTGCGCTTTCTTGACGAGGAGATAGCCAAACTCAAGAAGGAACACAAGACCCAAATCTCAGGGAATTTTGCATTTAAGCTCCATGACACCTATGGCTTACCTGTAGATATACTCCTTGATGTGGCCAGGGAAGAGGATATGGGGCTTGACCGGGATGGTTATGAACGAGCCCGGTCAGAGCAGAGGGAGCGGTCGAGAAAGGCGCGCCATGATACGGTTACTGAAGAATTGCCGCAGGTATACAGGGAGTTGTTGAGTTCAAATCTGGGTAACAGATTCATAGGGTATGATACCACATCCCACAAATCAGAGATTCTTGCCCTTTTAAAGCAGGGCCGGCCGATCCAGCGAGCTCCAGCCGGATGGTGCGGAGAGCTCATTGCCGCGGAAACGCCATTTTATGCGGAGTCAGGCGGCCAGGTAGGTGACAGGGGTTGGGTGGAAGGGCCTTCGGGCAGGGCCGAAGTAACAGACACCTTCCGCAAGGGAGACCTCATAGTACACAGTATAGAGGTAAAACATGGTTATCTGGAGTCAGGAGATTCCATAAAGCTTGAGGTGTCAGAGAATCTCAGAAAAGATACTGCCCGCAACCACACCGCCACCCACCTCCTCCACAGTGCCCTCAGGCAAGTCCTTGGAGAACATGTGAAGCAGGCGGGCTCCATGGTAGCCCCGGACAGGCTGCGTTTTGATTTTACCCACTTTTCGGCCTTGACACCGGATGAGATCAGAGAGGTTGAAGACCTGGTAAATGAACAGATCAGAGAGGACAGAGAAGTCAAAACAGAGATCCTTTCCTATAAAGAGGCCATGGCCCGTGATGCAATGGCCCTGTTCGGGGAAAAGTACGGAGAGACTGTTCGCATGGTGAGTGTCCCGGATTTCAGCAAGGAACTCTGTGGCGGTACCCACGTTTCCCGTACAGGGCAAATAGGTCTTTTCAAGATCATCAGCGAATCCAGTGTGGCCTCGGGAATGCGGAGGCTTGAGGCCTGTACCGCCCAAACCGCTTTGGATTTTGTGCATGAATTGGAAGAAGCGGTTTCCAGCATCACCTTTCAACTGAAGTGCCCCAGACGGGAGGCGTCCAAAAAGGTTACAAGACTCCTTGAGATGACAAAGGACCTGGAGAAGCAGATCCAGCAGGTTAAAAAGGCCCGCGCCACGCAGGGGCTGGATAAGTTGTTATCCGGGACCCGGGAAATTGACCACATTAAGGTACTCTCTGCACGAGTTGAAGCAGAAAACGTCAGGTCCCTGAGGGACCTGGGAGACAGGCTCAGGGATAAGATTGGTTCGGGGGTCATAGTGATAGGATCGCGGGCCGACGGCAAGGCCCTGCTGCTGGTCCTTGTAACCAAGGATCTCACTGACCGGCTGCATGCAGGAAATATGATCAAACAGGTAGCCCGGATAGTCGGCGGAAGCGGAGGAGGGCGCCCTGAAATGGCGCAGGCAGGCGGCCCGAAACCGGAAAGGCTCGAAGAGGCCCTTGAGGCAGTCTATGATATCGTACACACAAAACTAGTACAATGTAAAACTTAAATTTTCTTATTAAATCTATTATGTGCTATAATCGTCCTAAAAACCGGGAGGACGATACGGCACCAAGATACAGAGTTACATTGACAGAGGAAGAGCGAAAGCTGCTTGAAGCAATTTCTACAAAAGGAAGGAGGGCGGCTCGGACTGATGTGGTCAAGTAAAAACGGACACCCGGTTAAGCAACTTTTGCCAGGGTAAATTCCCCTCTTCAAAACTATTTGGGTTTTTGTAACCCAAAGACGAATGTAGCCGATGACTGTTGTAAAACATTTCAATATAGTCGATCACGTCATTCCTGGCTTCGTCCCTGGTTTGATAAATGATGTCAGCGATCCACTCGGTTTTAAGGGAGTGGCAAAAGCTTTCCGCCACGGCATTTTCAGATACTTGTAATACCCGCTCCGGCTAACTTCCGTAACCTCGCACAAAACGGCTGCGGAATAGGCCTTCTGTTGCTGCCGGATAAACCCGTATCTCAGTTCGACTATTTGGCAGAGAAGGCCGCTGCTTTTTTTAAGATTTCACGCTCCATTCTCAGGCGCTTGTTCTCTTTGCGTAGCCGATGCGGTTCCTCTTTTTCAGGACTCATATGACCTTTACCTGGAAGGGCGTGGGTGCTATCTTTTTCAAGCTGGTTTTTCCAGCGCCTCAGAGAGCTGTGGCGGAGCCCAAGGTTACGCGCGGCTTCTGATACTTTATGGCCTTGTTCAGTTATCAGTTTAACAGCGTCAATCTTGAATTGTTTTGAATAGTGCTTTCGTTTCTGATCCATGCGGCACCTCCTTAAAGCCGGTTCTTCCTATAGCACGCTTTTCGGAGTGTCTGCTATAACTATACCGTTTCAATCCATATGCGTCTTCTTATAACCTTTGCCCGGACTTATCCCATGCACAGCGCAATCGTGCTGTTCGCCTTGCTGTTTGCAGGTATTGCAGAGGGTCTCGGCATTTCTGCTTTACTCCCTTTGCTTGGCACTGTTGCCGGCAGCAGGCTTGGAGGGGGGCATATGCCGGCGGAAGCTTCTTCTAATGGTGACTCCGAACTGATGCACCTGATTATGAAGGTCCTATCTGTTTTAGGATTGGACCCTACTATCGGCGTACTGCTGGCAGTGATGGTTACCGGTATCGCATTGAAGAGCATTTTTATACTGTTGGCCAACAAGCGGGTCGGCTACACGGTCGCTCATGTCGCCACCGACCTGCGTCTTGCGCTGCTTCGCGCACTCCTCAACACCAGGTGGGAGTACTACCTGAGCCAGCCCGTAGGCAGTCTTGCAAATGCCTTTGCTACCGAGGGGATGCGTGCCTCCCAGGCATATCTTTGCGGGGCAAGAATGGCGGCGTTTCTCATACAGGCGATAGTCTATGCCTTAATTGCCCTGCTGGTTTCCTGGAAGGCAACGCTTATCTCAATGGCCGTGGGATCGGTGCTGTTATACGGGTTAAATCACCTCATCCGGATAGCGCGACGTGCCGGCGCACGGCAGACAGAACTGCTGCAGTCCGTACTTGTGCGCTTGACCGATAACCTGCAATCGATAAAACCGCTCAAGGCCATGGCGCGTGAAGACCTGGCAGACGCAGTGGTCGAGACCGAGACCAGACGATTGAACAGGGCATTACAAAAACAGGTATTCAGCAAGGAGGCATTACGGGCATCTCAGGAACCGATGTTTACCGCCTTTCTCGCATTGGGCCTTTATGTGGCGCTCGTGCATTGGGCCTTGCCCTTTGCTTCTTTAATGCTTTTGATTTTTCTGTTTGCACGGCTGCTGACCCAGCTCGGCAAAGTGCAGCAGCAGTATCAAAGAATGGTGATTTCTGAAAGTGCGTATTGGTCATTGCAGAAAAAAATCGTGGAGGCGGAACGCGAACGCGAGATCATACCCGGAAACCGGGCGCCGTCGCTTAAGCGGTCCGTTCGATTGGACCATGTCAGCTTCAGGTATGGAGACTCGTGGGTGCTGCAAGACGCATCTCTTGAGTTCCCCGCAGGTCTTTTTACTGCCATTACAGGTGCCTCGGGAGCGGGGAAGACCACTGTGGCTGACCTGGTAATGGGGCTGTTGCGTCCCCAGAAAGGACAGATATGGATTGACGACCAGCCCCTAACTGCAATTGACATCAGGGCCTGGCGCCGGATGATCGGCTATGTGCCGCAAGAGACGTTGCTGTTGCACGATACCATAATGAAAAACGTAACGCTCGGCGATCCTGATCTGAGCGAAAAAGACGTGGAAAACGCCCTGCGTGCGGCCGGGGCATGGGACTTCGTGACGACACTGCCCCATGGAATGCACAGCACCGTGGGCGAACGGGGTGGAAAGCTTTCCGGCGGTCAGCGGCAGCGCATCGCTATTGCGAGGTCTCTCGTGCATAAACCGGCACTGCTGATCCTGGATGAGGCTACCAGCGGACTGGATCCTGAGAGTGAAGCAAGCATCTGCGACACATTGCGCCAGTTACGGGGAAAACTCACGATTATCGCCATCTCGCATCAGCCGGCACTGGTAAATGCGGCGGATCAGTCATACCGCCTGCAGGATGGAAAGGCCTTTTCATGACAAAGGACATCGGAAATTGCGAGGTCCATTTTGGCGGTCCTGATATGCCGGCATACCGCTTGCGTGACCTCCTGGCAGAACGTATCGCTGCAGTGCCGCCCGGCGGGACCATTGATTGGATAACATACTACTTTCGTGACCGGATGCTGGCCGGGGAATTAATCCGTGCCCACCGGCAAGGCATCAGGGTTCATTTGACACTGGAGCGTTATCCTCGAACAGCGCATGCCAACGAGGATGTAATTGGAATGTTGTCCGGCCCGAATGGCTTAGGCAAAGGGCTTCGTACCGTGTCCCTGCAGCGGGTGCCAACTCCTCATGGGATCGTTTGGAAACCGCATTTGCATGAAAAGCTCTATTGCTTTTCCCACCCGAGGCCGATTGCCTTCATCGGCTCCTTTAATCCGTCCGGAAATGGCCCCGGGGATGACCCGGCTATCATAGCTGAAATCGGTGACCAGGATCATGGCCACAATGTCCTGGTCGGGCTTGATGATCCCTTGCTGGTTAAAAGGCTGGTTGAACATGCCAGGTTGATACACCGGATGAAGCATATCATGTTCTATCGTTTTTTCCCAATCGCAAACAAGGCGGTGAAAGGGAAGGACACCGATATCTATTTCTGGCCGCGGATACTGCCGCATCCTGTGATGCGGTTTCTCTCACGGCTTGGAGCAGGCGCGCGGATACGAATTGCTGCGTCACATATCAAAGGGACCTCGGTCGTCAATGCCTTGATACGACTTGTCCACAAGGGCGCAACAGTAAAGATATTGGCTGAGCCAACCCTGAGACGGGTCCCTGTGAAGGTAGAGCGGATGCTGATTCAAGCCGGGATCCCGTTCCGGCGCGTTATTCATCCTAATGGTTTTCCAATGCATAACAAGTTCGTGCTTGCGGAGAAAGATGGCCGGCGCTGGGTTATTTTCGGCAGCTTTAACTGGACAACTCGATCCTATTGGCTTAATCATGAAATAGGCGCTATTTCCACCAATGATCAACTCTTTGATGCGTTTGCCAGGCGCTGGGAGGCCTTGGCAATTAGTAGAGATTAAAAGCAACTGTTATGACTATTTCACCTTCAACCCTTATTATCCCGGTAGAGACGCAAGTCCGGGAGATGGATGCCAAACTTCTCCTGGGTTGTATTGCGGTTGAGAGCGGTTTTCCTGTCATTATAGGCTCACGGGCGTTTCTCCATTTCCGGGTAAACTCGATTCCGAGAGGCGTTTATCTTGCCAAGAGCATTCGTTCGTTAAGCATTCGTATGTTCGACATCCTGCGCAAGCTCGGTCATGAAATCGTTGCGTGGGATGAGGAAGGCCTGCTGCGTGAACCAGACCCTGAATATTACCGGTGGCGACTGTCACCTATCACTATGCAGCAAGTCTCCCACCTGATTGCATGGGGCCCTGATGACGCGAGCACCTTTCGCAAGTATCCCGGCTATCATGGAGCGGAAATCCATATTACCGGGAATCCCCGCGTCGACTTGATGCGGCCGGAGCTTCGCGAGTTTTACCGGCCAGACGTAGATGCGATTCGTGAACGGTTCGGGGACTTCGTGCTGGTCAACACAAACTTCAGCAAGGTGAACCATTTTTATCCAAAGCTCAGCGAGCTTAAAAAGGCGATGGCAAAAGAGGGCACCGATGCGGCGAATCAATTTGATATCGGTAAGGGCCGGCATAAACTCGCCCTTTTTAATTACTTTCAGGAGATGCTCCCATCACTGTGTGAGTCGCTGGGCAGCTCTAATGTGGTCGTCCGGCCTCATCCGGCTGAGAACCAAGGTCCATGGCATGCCATAGCTGCACGGTGTGACAATCTGCATGTGGCAAACGATGGGAGCGTAATTCCGTGGCTGATTGCAGCACAGGCATTAATTGCGAATGGCTGTACGACACAAGTGGAGGCCGCAGTGCTCGGTACGCCGACTGTGAACTACCAGCCGGTGAAATCAGAGATGTTCGACTTTGAATTGCCCGCTTTGGTGAGCCGGTGCGTCTTTTCACTCGATGAGCTCTGCACGACGGTTCGTGCCATCGTGAAAGGAAGACTCGGGCCGCTTGATTATGCTGAGCGTCGAAAGATATTGGATCGGCACATCGCAGGGCTTGACGGCCCTTTTGCAGCAGAACGGATCATCAAGGTCCTGGAGGCCGGAGGCTATAATAAGAGACAACCCCCGGCTACACCATTGAATGTCTATGTCCATGGCTGGGTCCAAAACCACTTGCGGACAATAGTGAAACGTATCAATATGCACCGGCCCGGGCATCGAAATAATCTAGCCTACCATGCCCATCGCTTTCCGGATATTTCTGTGCCGGAAATCATGAGAAAGATCGAACGCATGGGAAGGCTGCTTAATCGCTTTGAAAGCATCAAAGTCACACAGGTATCTAAACATATATTCAGGATCAGCATCAATTAAAGGAGATATTTTCGTGTACAGCGTAAAAATTTACGGCGCCGGTTCTATCGGCAACCATCTGGCACATGCCTGCCGTACCAAGGGCTGGGATGTTCTTATGTGCGACATCGACCCTGATGCACTGAAACGGACACGCGAGGACATATATCCGTCCCGCTACGGGCGCTGGGATCCGGACATACTTCTCTCAGAGGCAGATACTGGCTCAGGTGAAGGTTTTGACATGGTCATCATAGGCACCCCTCCGGACACCCATATTAGTATGGCAACCAGGGTGTTGGAAAACAACCCACCGAAAGTATTGCTTATTGAGAAGCCTTTGTGCACGCCCTCTCTCGATGGGGTCCAGAGGATTGTCGACCTTAAAAAGGCCACCGGGACATTTGTTGCGGTTGGTTATAACCATACCCTGACCGAGAATTCCAGGCGCGCGGCCCGGATTCTTGCAAAAAACACGATTGGCGATCCGATCACTATCAGCGCCTGTTTCAGGGAACATTGGGGCGGTATTTTCACCGCCCATCCATGGCTGAGCGGTCCCAAAGACACCTATCTCGGTTTTTCTGAACGTGGAGGCGGGGCTAGTGGTGAGCATTCTCATGCCATAAACATCTGGCAGCAGTTTGCCCATCTTGTTGACGCCGGAAGGATCGTTGAGGTATCCTCCACAATGGATATGGTAGTAGATGGCATTGTTGAATATGACCGGATTTGTCTGCTGAATGTCAAGACCCAGGCTGGTCTCGTTGGAGACATCGCCCAGGATGTGGTTACTGAGCCCCCGCAAAAAAAGGTGCGAATTCAAGGCTCCAGCGGCTTTCTTGAATGGTTTGTCAATCTTGATGGCGGACATGATGCCGTGCGTTACCGGGATGGAAAAGGAGAGGTTATAGAGGAAGCAATTCAAAAGACGCGTCCCGACGACTTCAAAGGAGAGATAGATCTTATTGAAGCTATCCTGAACGGGGAGGATCCAGCGGACGCTCCCATATCGCTTGAGAGAGGGCTTGAGACCATGCTGGTTATAGCTGCCGCCCATGTCTCCCATCGACACAAGAGAACCGTGAGGATCAACTACAATAGGGGATACGGGCCAGAGGCCCTTGAGATAGCCTGATAAATATTTGTTCGGAAACGAGATAAGTTTTATGCACAACTTCAACTTTAACGATCTGTTTATTCTCGATCTTGCCAACAACCACCAGGGCGACATGAATCATGCCCTCAACATTATTAATGCACTGGGTGATGTAACCAGAAAGGCCGGTGTTCGCAGCGCTCTCAAGTTTCAATTCAGGCAACTGGATACCTTTATTCATCCGGATTACAAACAGAGAAAGGATGTAAAACATATCCCGAGATTCATGGAAACGGTCTTGACCGCACAGCAATACGAGATACTCACTAAGGCCGTCATTAAGAACGGGATGCATACCATATGCACCCCGTTCGACGAAGAATCCGTGGACGTTATCCTTGATCTTGGCATTGAAATTATCAAGGTGGCCAGTTGTTCCGCAAGTGACAGGCCCCTTATTGAACGGATTACCCAGGTGAACAAACCTGTCATTGTCTCAACGGCAGGGCTCTCCATGGACAAGATAGACAGGCTGGTGAGTTTCCTCGAATCAAGAAACATGCACTTTGCCTTGATGCATTGCGTGGCCATCTATCCCACACCGAACGCAAAGCTGAGACTGAATCAGATCGACGTGCTGAAAGAGCGATTCCCGGACGTGCCGATTGGGTTCTCCACCCATGAAGATCCTGACAACTACGCGGCCATTCAAATTGCTTACGGAAAGGGTGCGAGGCTGTTCGAAAGACACGTGGGAATGGAGACAAAAGAACATAAGTTAAACAGATATTCCTCCAGACCTGAGCAGATCGCCCGATGGATTGAGTCATACAAACAGGCCGTGGCGGCCTGTGGCGGAGAGCATCGCAGCCCTGCCTCTCCTGAAGAGATTGCCTCTTTACGCTCACTCATGCGGGGGGTGTTCGCAAGGGAGGAGATCAAGAAAGGTGATAAGCTTAACAGGGACAAGGTCTATTTTGCAATGCCGCTCAGTGACGGCCAGCTTACAAGTGGCGACTGGTTTGATGGGGTTGAGGCTGACAGGGACTATGCCCCAAACGAGCCGATTAATGAGACTGTAACCAGCTTTACATTGCCACCGGAAGAGATAATTTACCGCATCATGCTCCAGGTGAAAGGGATGCTCCACAAGGCGAGGATACATATCGGAAAAGACAGCTCCATTGAGTTGTCCCACCACTATGGTCTTGAGCGGTTCAGGGAATTCGGAGCGGTCATCATGAACTGTATCAACCGCAAGTATTGTAAAAAACTGATCATCCAGCTCCCCAGACAGAAACATCCCTATCATTTTCATAAGAAAAAGGAAGAAACATTCCAGTTGTTATACGGGGATTTGGAGGTAGAGCTGGACGGAAAAAGGATCAAACCGCAGATAGGGGATACTATTCTGGTAAGACCTGGTGAATGGCATAAATTCCATACCCTTGATGGTGCAATTTTTGAGGAAGTGAGCACCACCCACTTTGATAATGACTCTTTCTATGAAGATGAGCGAATAGCAAGACTCCCCAGGAAGGCAAGGAAAACGATCATTCCCAACTGGAATGCAATGGAAAAGCAGGCATCCTAATGCGGGTTTTTAGCTGCTTCATAACGAGGGTTATGTGGGAATACAAGTAATTGTCTTTGACTTTGACGGAACGCTTATTGACTCAAACAAGTTAAAATACGATGCCTATTTTAAACTGTTCCCCGCAGATGACCGCCATGCCCCAATCATTCGTGTGGTCCTTTCTGAAATATTTGAACAAAGCCGTTACGTCATTCTGAAAGAGATTCTCCTGAGACTTGGCTACAGGAAAGATGCGCTTTTAAGGGAAAAAGTCAAAGAGCTGGCCGGGTTTTACAACGAAATTGTTGTGGCAGGGGCAAAAACCTGCCCGGAGAAGGCAGGAGCGGAAGAGACGCTCAGAAAACTTTCGCCGGCATACGGACTATATGTGAGTTCCACCACACCTGATGCCAGTCTGAAAGAGATTATCAGATTCAGAAAATGGGATAATTATTTTCGCGGGATATTTGGATGGCCGAATGAAAAGCATGAGACACTCCGGCGTATCATTGCATCAGAAGGATTGGAAAGCGATCAGGTGCTTGTCGTGGGAGACGGGGAATCCGATAGAGAATCAGCGATGAAAAACGGATGTCCTTTTCTCTTTGTTAGCGAACAGTTTCGATTCGAGGACCTCGGGAATGCCATGGATAGTCTGTAAGGCCGGGTTTCTCCGGCAATCACAGTATATCAAATTGGACAAAGGGATAATCAGTGCTTGAAAACAAGACCATACTGGTAGTAGTACCCGCACGCGGCGGGAGCAAGGGCATGAAACTGAAAAACATCCGTAAACTGAACGGTGTTCCCCTCGTTGCCCTTGTCGGACGCGTGGTAAAACAGTTACCGTATGTGGACAGGGCGGTCGTTTCGACGGATCATGAAAAAATAGCTCAAATAGCAAGAAAAAGCGGCCTGGACGTGCCCTTTATGCGGCCAAAGGCCTTGTCCGGGGATTTTGTGGGTGACTGGGAGGTGCTCAATCATGCCTTGCTGGAATGCGAACAAATCGATGGAAGACAGTATGATGTCATAGTAATGCTGCAGCCGACTTCTCCCTTGCGCAAACCAGGCCATGTGACGGCATCCATAGAGAAACTCATCAAAGGGGATTTTGATGCCGTATGGACCGTCAGCGAGACGGACGCCAAGGCGCATCCCCTGAAACAGCTTGTCATTCGAAAGGACAACCTGGATTATTATGACCCAGCCGGGGCGAACATAATTGCCAGACAGCAGCTTACGCCGGTGTACCACAAAAACGGCGTGGCATACGCCATTACCCGGGATTGTATCATCAATAAAAAGAGCATCAAAGGTGATAAGACATCATTTGTTTTAATCAATGAAATCATGGCAAACATCGATAACGAGTTTGATTTAAGGCTGGCTGAATTTGTTATTAAGCAGGGCGGCAATTCGAGTCAACAACTACCAGGTTGACGGTCTGACCACAGGATAATCAAGAATATGACGGGGAAAAGAACATCGCTGATCATTCCCGTGGAAAGCCAGGTGAGGGAACTGGACCCGAAACTTTTGCTTGCCTGTGTTGCCGCCGAACGCGGGTTTACTGTATTCCTGGGTTCGAAAACAGAAGTGGGACTCCGTATTGCCTCTTTTCCCAGATCCGTATATTTAGGCAAGAGCATGACAGCGCGAAGTATCAAGATGTTCGGCACCTTAAAAAACCTCGGCCACGATATTATCGTATGGGATGAGGAAGCCCTCGTTCACCATTCCAAGGAACAGTATTACGGGCGCCGGCTCGATCCCAGGACGCTGGAAAAGGTGAGTGCGCTGCTTGCCTGGGGTCAAGAAAACTATGAGCTGTTCAAGGAATATCCGGCGTATTCGAATACGCCGATCTACATCACCGGAAACCCACGTGGAGATATGATGCGCCCTGAAGTTCTCCCCTTTTACGAACCTGAGGCAGAATCGATTCACAAACGGTTCGGTGAGTTCATTTTGATCAACACAAACTTCAGTATGGTGAATGGCTTTCTCCCTAGCCTGAATCTGCGCAACCCGGGAGCCAAGCCCGATGCCCCGGCCCAGGCCGGCGCAGCCGCGAGGGGATTAACACCGGAGTTTGCGGAGGGTTGGGCAAACCATAAGCAAGCCATATTCGAGCATTTTAAACGGCTTATCCCGTCACTGAGTAAAGCCTTTCCGGACCATACCATTGTAATTCGGCCCCATCCGGTGGAAAATCATGATGTGTGGTATCAGCTTGCCGAGCCGTACAACAACGTCAAGGTCATCTACCAGGGTAATGTTCTCGCCTGGCTGAAAGCGGCCAAGGCGGTCATTCACAACGGGTGTACAACAGGAATTGAGGCCTTCATTGTCAAGTTGCCCGCAATTGCTTATCGGCCGGTAACCGCCAAAATTTACGACTTAGACCTGCCCAATTCGCTGAGCTATGAATGCTTCGATTTTAAAGAGCTTTGTCAAACCCTCGAAAGGATACTGAGCCGCAAACTCGGCCCTCCCGATACGATTGAACGACGGCAGCTTATCGATTACTATATATCGGCATTAGACGGTCCCTTAGCCTGCGATCGAATCATCGACGTGATTGAACAGCATGAAGCAGGCCTGTCCGGGCTGTCATGGCCTGGATTGAGGTCATATCTGAGAGGCTGGATCAAGGCGAATATTCGCAGTTATAAAAAGCGCTATATCAAATCAAAGCTCTCCGGACACCGAAATAATCCTGATTACTTGAGTCAGCGTTTCCCCGGCGTATCCGTTGATGAAGTCAGGTCTCGAATCAATCGTTTTTTTCGAATACTGGACAGATTTAAGGATGTGAAGGCTAATCAGCTTTCCAAGAATATTTTTCAAATCCATAACCCCAGCCCACGATAGGTCTTTCTTTTATAGGGAGTTCTCAGGCAAGGTGCCCAAAAAAATCCCGCCATGATTACTGCACACAAAACCAGGACCGGCTTTTGGGATTGTATTGCGTCTTGCAATTCACGCCTGTCTCACATTCAGGATACGGATGTAACATCCAAATGGCTATTGACCGCGGTTGACTGTGCATCCAGGGCTATGGCGTCTTCTCTCAGATCGGAAAAGACCTTGCAGATGTAGTCTATTTGTTCCTGGGTATGCGCTGCGCTCACGCTGCAGCGAACCAGGGACGCGCTGTCCGGTGTGGCCGGGGGCAATGCCAGATTCACATACACCCCGCGGTCCAAAAGATTGCCCCAGAGGACGAAGGCCTGTTTTACACTCGGCAGGCGGACTGCAACAATAGGACTGATCTCCGGGCCCAGGCTGAAGCCCATATCGTCAAGACCTTGATACAAGTGGCGGGCGTTACGCCAGAGCCGCCGGCGCAATTCAGGGCGTGTCTCCAGTATCTTGAGTGCAGTCCGGGTAGAGGCGATGACCGGTGGGGCGGGTGAAGCTGTAAAGATATACGGGCGGCTGGCATAGCGAATCAGATCCAATTCAGGATGATTGCTGACACAAAAGCCGCCGGTTGCACCCAGGCTTTTGCTAAAGGTACCTATGATAAAGTCCATACTGTCTCCCACGCCGGCTTCCTCGAGGAGTCCGCGTCCGTGTTCACCAAGGACGCCCAGGGAATGGGCCTCATCCACCAGCAGATAGGCACCGTATTTCTGCTTTAAGGTTACTATGTCTGCCAGGGGTGCCCGGTCGCCCAACATACTATAGATGCCTTCCACCAGAATCATGGTATTTGCGGTTTTTTCGCCAAGCCGCTGCAGGCGTTTCTCTAAATCAATCACATTGTTATGTCGGAATCGAATGATTTCCGCACTACCCATGCGGCATCCGTCATAGATGCTTGCATGACAGTGTGCATCTACCAAAATCGTATCACCACGACTCGCCAGGACCGACAGCATCCCCAGATTGGCAAGGTAGCCGGTAGAAAACACGATGGCGGAACGGTAACCGAAAAAGTCTGCAAATTCACGTTCCAATGCAGCGTGACCAGCATATGTCCCGTTCGCCATCCGTGATCCAGTCGTCCCGGTCCCTTGATCCTGAACGGCCTTTTTTGCCGCTTTGATACATTGCGGATCAAAGGTAAGCCCCAAATAGTTGTTGGTGCCGGCCAGGATAGTGTGGCGTCCATTCACGATCGCCTCGGTTGCCGAGATAAGCCGTTCGATAACGACATTGAAAGGATTGACGCCACTATCTACCAGTGCCCGCTGATTTGCAGCGAGACTATGGAATTTGTCGAAGAGGCCCATTACGATTCCACCATCAATTGTTGAATCTGTAAAGCAAGGTCCTTAACCGTACGGACATCTGGCAATATATTTAATGGAATGGAGATATCAAAGCGGTCCTCTATGGCTGCCAGAAGTTCCATTACCGCCATAGAATCAAGACCGAGATCGACTACCAAGTCCGTCGTTTCATTGATTTCCCGGTTATCACGGGCGATCCCTTGCAAAACGGAATAGATTTGTGCAAGTATGTCTTCATACTGTAACATAGGTTTGTGCTCCGATCTGAGACTTATCAGGAGACAATAAACAATAACATCTCAGGATCCGTTGTGCCATCCCAAGGTGCGCTGCAGACCTTCTTTCAGGGAAATCTGCGGTTTCCATCCGGTTGCCTTGCTGAGGGGCGTATTATCACATACCCAGTCGGGATGCATAAGTTCCCGTAACTTTCCAGGGGTCAGCATCGGCGCATATCCCATCGTTTTGGCCGCCATCAGATTCAGCCTGGTCAGGGTGGCAAGTACTGTCACGGGTACCCGCACGCGAAGGACAGGTCTGGCACGTAACAGTGCAATCGTTTTGATCACATCACCCCAGGTATACCCGCCGCTATGATTGTCGTGCAGTTCGAATATATCTCTTCTGCAACCGTCGCTCTTCAACCATTTTATCACCGCCTCTGCCAGATCTTCCACATACAACAATGAAAACCGGCAGGCATGACCGGCACCCGGCACCAAGGCGATACCACGTCCTATCCAGCGCAGCAGCGGCAGCAGCTCTTTGTCTCCTGGTCCATATACAGCAGGCGGCCGGAACACAGTCCAGTCCATTTCCTTTGCAGCAGCGGCCAACGCGGCTTCACCTTGCCGCTTGCTGGCCGCATACGGAGAAATACCCGGTTCACGGGCCGCCAACGAGGAAATCATCAAAAAGCGCGGTGGCGGATAGTGTTCTGTGGCAGCCTGGGCCAGCCTCGCTACACCTGCGCTATTGACTCGATTAAAATAGTCCTGGGATGCGCCGCGAACTGCGCCTGCGCAATGCACTACGGCCTCTGCACCGCAGACCAGGCGGCGCAGGCTGTCCATGTCCTCTAGGTCCCCTATCACCCACTGCGTGACCGTGCGGGCAGGACGGGCCTTAACCGAAGAAAGACGCACTAAGGCCCTGACCTGCCAGCCTTCGGCCTCAAGCCGCTGTGCCAGTACACCGCCTATGAACCCGGTTGCTCCAGTCAAGGCAATCACACGAGACATAAGGACCTCTCTGTGGACGCCGTATCGGACATGATACTATCTTTATCTATCGGTGAACACCGGGTCGGAAACGCCTTTGGGATGAACGGAAAGAAGTAAATCAGCAGGCGGATCATCCTTGTGATATCTATCTGGGACGGGATACTTGGCCGGGCGCTCTGTCGCAGGCCGCTTCTCTGCACCTTGACGGACCCGCCCAATTCGTTGGATAAAATCCTGCCGCGCCTTGGATCGAGACGGCTTTCCGGAAGAAGTGCGAGGTAATGTATGGAGAGGGACCAGTTCCACGAGACAATCAATGCCCAATCCCTGGCGGATCAGACCCTGCAATTGTTTGATCAGCAATTTTCTCTTCGCTGGGTCGGATTCACGGCACTGAACGACCATGACAGCGATTTCCTTCCCTTTTGCGCCCGGGACGGAAAAGGCTATTGTATCTCTGGGTCTCACACCGGGCTGCTGCTCAGCCAGATATTCCAGGTCCTGAGCCCATATATTGCGGCCGTTGATGATGATCAAGTCCTTTTCGCGTCCGGTAATTACGATATCTCCCTGAATTCGATAGCCGATATCGCCGGTATTGAGCCAGCCATCCGGGGACAGGACCTCCCTGGTCGCATCAATATCTCCAAGATAGCCGGACATCACACTCGCCCCCCTGATAAAAATGGTCCCGCAGTGCCTGTCCTGTAATTCTTTTCCTTGCCGGTCCCGTACTGCAACTTCATATCCTGGTAGCGGTTTGCCGCAGTTAACGAAGTCACTTGTCCGCAAAGGACACTCTTTTTCTGAGACATCCTTCACTGCCGATGCCTCCTGGCATGTAGCAAAGTGGTCAGTGTCTATACTGTCCACATCCAGACCCTGGCCGAGGGGTGCAAAACTCACGGCGAGAGAGCATTCCGCCATGCCGTAACAGGCCAGAAAGGCCTTTTTGTCGAATCCAAAAGGAGCAAAAGTTTCAGCGAACCGTTTCAGGAAGTCGGGACGGATCATTTCCGCTCCGACTCCTGCCACACGCCAGGCACTGAGGTCAAACCGGTCCGCATCGCCTTTTCGGACGCGGCGTGCACAGAGTTCATAACTGAACGGCGGGCCGAAAGAGATCGTGGCCCTGTTCCGCGTCATCAGGGCCAACCACTGCATGGGCCGCATTGCAAATGCCTGAGTGTCCAAGTAATCGACAGAGCACTGAGATGCCATCGGAGCCAGTACGAATCCAACAAAGCCCATGTCATGGTAATATGGAAGCCAGGATACGCAACGGTCACCGGGCCGGACCCGGAGTCCGGTCCCAATAATACCTTTCAGATTGTTTAGGACCGCTTTTTGGGAAATGACTACCCCGCGTGGGAAACGCGTGCTTCCGGATGTGTATTGAACATAGGCCGTCTCTGCAGGCCCTGTTGGAAGTGGCTGGATAGTGCTTTGTGGAAGATCAGCGAATGCCTCAGGGGCGCCGAAAAACCTGAGGTCCAATCCTGCAGCGGCCTCGGCAAGAAATTCGACAGATCTTTCCTGAGCAACGGCAACCGCTGCCTGGCTACTTACGAGCAGTTTACGCAAATGCGCCACATAATTATTGCGGCTGCCCAGGGAAACCATTGCAGGAAGGGGGACCGGCACCAGTCCGGCGTATTGGCAGGCAAAAAAGAAGCGCTGGAAATCCGGGTGAGTGTCTGCCATCAGTGCCATCCGGGCACCACGTTCCAGCCCCAGGCTGTGGAGACGGAGGGCCAGTACCTGTGCCTCTTCCCGCAATTGTGCATAAGGAAGCACGGCAGAAAGTTTCCCTCTGTTGGTATAAAAATTATACCCGGTTTTACCCCGGGCAGCATAATCGAGTGCTTCTGCCAGTGTGGAAAAATCTGCACCCCGCAGCGGCAGATTGTTTTCGGTCGGTGTCGCCTGCATAACCTCTATCAAATTAATTAACATATCAGCTTTATCATTGACGAGCAAGCAGCTATCAAGCAAAAAGCGGCTTTTTGGACGGCACTATTGATATTTCATTTATTCCCGAATGTCAAATTAATTTAATTCACAGCCGTTTACGGGTTCAGGGTTCAAAGGTCCACTTCAGAAATCTGAAGCATTGATTCGTGAGCTCTGAAAAAAGGGGTGAGCTTGCACTGAGATTAACCCTGAACCTTGAACCATGAACGGTGAACGATTACTCTGTTTGTAAACTCCCAATGGATACGAATATATCCGGTGTTTTCATTCGCCATGAAGTCTTTTATCCTGCGTCTGTCTGGCAGACAGAGACAAAATAACGGATTGCTGCGGGTCATGCCTGTAGAGGATCGCCGTGCCTTATACAGGTTCATCCGCATTCCGTGGTCAATCTATGCAGACGACCCGGTATGGGTACCACCCCTATTGATGGAACGGCACCGACATCTGTCCAGCCGAAATCCTTATTTTGCGCATGCACGTTGTCGTTTCTGGATCGCCTACCGGGGCAGGCAGCCCGTCGGCCGCATCAGTGCCCAGATGGACAAGCTCCACCTGGAACGTTATCAGGATGCTACCGGTTTTTTCGGGATGCTGGATGCGCAAAACGATGCCGCAATCTTCCGGTCCCTTCTGAACGCCGCTGAGACCTGGCTGTGCGAGATGGGCATGCGGCGTGTCCTTGGGCCGTTTAACCTTTCCATCAACCACGAGTCAGGCCTTCTGGTGGAAGGTTTTGACACGCCTCCCATGGTCATGATGGGTCATGCCCGTCCTCACTACGCGGTGCGGTTAGAGGAACAGGGCTACTCCAAGGAAAAAGACCTGTTGGCTTACCGCCTCGGCACTGATTTTATGATACCTGATGTTATACAGGCTATGGGCAAGATGGCAGGGCGGGTGCGCATTCGGCCATTGCGCAAATCCCGCCTGGAGAATGATCTGCAGATCATACGCGATATCTTTGAAGATGCCTGGTCACAAAACTGGTGTTTCATACCCTTCACTGAGGCGGAGTTTAGAGATTTAGGCCGTAATTTGGCGTCTCTGGTGGATGAAAATTTCGTGCAAATCGCCGAAGTGGACGGTGTCCCGACAGCTATGATAGTCGTATTTCCAAATTTGAACGAGATCATTCGGGACCTTAACGGACGGCTTTTGCCTGTTGGCTGGTTCAAGCTGCTATGGCGTCTTAAGATAACCTATCCCAAAACAGGGCGGGCCGTCCTTATGGGCGTGCGTAAACGCTATCAGCACAGCCTGTTGGGCGCTGTGCTCGCGTTTATGGTAATCGACGCAGTACGTATTGCCGGGGTCAAACGCGGCATACAAGAGGTGGAACTGTCCTGGATCCTTGAAGACAACATGAGAATGCGAGACATGCTGAAGTCGCTGGGGGCCGAGGTATACAAACGTTACCGTATCTATCAAAAGAGACTGAAATGAGGAACTCGAGCAATGTCAATACAGAGACACCACGTTTTACAGCCGTAGTCCTTGCGGCGGATCGCTCGCCCGATGACCCTGTTGCCAGGGCGGCAGGGGTCTGTTGCAAGGCATTGACTTTGGTGAACGGCAGGCCCATGGTCCTTCGCGTACTCGATGCCTTGAACGCCGCCAGGGAAATAGACGCCTGTATAGTGTGCGGCCCGCAACGGTATACAGTGAATCAGGATAAGGAGCTTTGTGACCGCATTGCATCGGATCATGTAAAATGGGTGGAGAACCGGGCGACCCCCAGTTCAAGTACTTTGCACGTATTGCAATCGCTTCCGAAAGACAGACCCGTTCTGGTAACGACCGCTGATCACGCCCTTTTGAACGCCCGGATAGTGGATTATTTTTGTTCCCATGCCCGTTCCACAGAATGCGACATTGTCATCGGCCTGGTCCGGCATGAGCTGTTGGTGGCAGCCTATCCGGAAACAAAAAGGACCGTGACGAGACTTCGCGACGGTGCTTACTGCAGTTGCAATCTGTTCGCTTTTCTTACGCCTCGTGCCCATACTGCCGCCGACTTCTGGCGCAAGGTGGAAAGCAGGCGCAAGAAGCCATGGCGCATAATCAGTGCCATAGGCTGGATGGCAGTATTGCGGTATCTGCTTGGGCGGCTGTCTCTTGATGAAGGGCTGGTCCTGATATCGCGCCGAATGGGGCTCATCGCAGGTGCTGTTATAATGCCTTTTCCTGAAGCGGCCATAGATGTGGATAGCATTGATGATTTGAGGCTTGTTCAAGACATTATGAGAGGCTAACCTGTGCCGGCCGCCAGGTCCTGTTTTTGTATCCAACTTTGTACAAGCCTTTCCGCCTCTTTCAGATCGGCGGGATAATCTATCTCGACCCATTGAAGTCCCTCGATGGAGCAGGTCCATATGGGCATTGACTGCGCCATCTCATCGATCCCGGACAGGTACCACTGCTTGAGGCCTTGCGGTCTGCGCAAGGCCTGCTCTATAACCGCGCGGAATAATGCCGGCCCCTCCCCACGAAAGGAGATCATGCCGACGGACTCTGCATCGACCTGGTCAGGAGGAATATCCTTGTCGATCCTGACGAGCCTCTCTCCATCCAGCACGACTTTCATATCGTCTGCGTCATACGTAAGCTTGCGATCTATGGTTACTGTCACCGGCCGGTCCGGTGAAGCAAGAAGACGTTGTAACACTGCTGTCTCGAACAAGGTATCACCGTTCAGAAGAATAAAGTCCCCATTCATCTCGGTACGCGCCACCCAGCAGGAAACCAGGTTGTCGGCGACTGTATAAAACGGATTATAGATGGTCCGCACCTTGTGCGATTCATACCGGCCGGCCAGGAGTTTCTCGACCTGATCGGCGCCGTAGCCGGCAACAACAGTCACTTGCTCGATACCACATTTGAATAGTTCATCTATCTGCCATTCGAGCAAAGATTTTTCATGAATGCACAGCATGCATTTTGGAAGATTATTGGTAAGCGGTAACAGCCGTCGGCCCTGGCCCGCACTCAAAATCACTACTCTCATAATTTCAGAAATCCATAAATTTGGTCCGCCAAGAAAACTACAGGGCTAACGCAAATCGTTTCCAGAAGAAGCTTCCCTGTGACCGGTTATGTCCATTATGCTCCAGAGTTGCCATCCGTGCCCTGCCGCAGGAGCGGTTTGCCTTTTGCAGGGTTTCAACCGCGGGCCGGATTGCACTGCCTCTCCGGTCTGCGATGAGCGAGCTTTGAAACCCGGAAAAAGTAACCGCTCCAAGGCAGGATATAACGGGTTCACCGAATATTTACCTTTTGGGCTGCACCTTCTCTATATTTTCTTTAACTTAAACTCGCAACACTTGTGGCCCCAGGATGGCACATATTACGTAATTCTTGCCCTATCAGATGTTTAGTGGCATATCTTGAGACCTTGTTTTAAAATTTGTAGCAACATATCACATTTTTCTATTATAAAATAGAATCTATAGGATACTCTTTTGCTTATAGACCGCTATATAATTCACGAAATAAGCAGACCCCTAATGGCGATATTTGCCATTTTGCTGGTTATTTTCGTAAGCTACAGTGCGTCCCACTATCTGGCTGATGCAGTAAGCGGACAGTTATCGAGAAGCACTGTCATGTCCCTGATCCTGCTCAAAACGATTATCGCCCTGGAGATACTTCTATCCATGGCCCTGTATCTGTCTATTGCGTTGACTATGAGACGTCTTTGCACAGACTTCGAAATGACGGCGCTGGCTGTCTCCGGTGTGAGCAATATCCGGATATTCTTTATAATTTTAAAATTATGCCTGCTTTTTGCTATGCTGATCGCATGCCTGTCTCTATTTGTCCGTCCTTGGGCATATAAGGAACTCTACCGATTGAAGACACAGGCGAAAACTAAATTTGATATCGCCCAGATGGAACCAGGCCATTTTCACTCAATTGGGCCGAAAAGCCGGGTTGTTTTTGCAGAAAAGGTCGATTCTCATAAAAATCGAGCAGAACGGGTCTTTATACAAGACGAACATAACGGTGCATTACAGGTTACCTGTGCAGAGCAAGTCTATCAAAAAGTCGATATGACCAGCGGCGACCGGATATTGTTTTTTTTAAACGGGTACAGATACAAGTTCGCCTTTAATAGAGAGGCCGATCAGATTTTAAAATTCAAGCAATTCATAATCCATTTACCAAAGGAGACAATGCCAGTAGAGTATAAATCCAAAGCTACTTCCATCATGCAACTGGCCCGTTCCGACGATCCCGAGGATATCGCAGAATTCCAGTGGCGGCTCTCCATGCCTCTCTCCACAGTGCTCTTGGGGCTGCTGGCCGTTCCCTTGAGTCGAACGGCGCCATGGCAGGGAAAGTCTATCAAGACGCCTGCCGCTGTGGTGATCTTCGCTGTTTATTACAACTCTGTTTTGATGGCCAAAACCTGGGTAGGGCATGGGGTCGTTGGCAGTGTTCCTGGTATCTGGTGGGTCCATGCGTTGTTGGCTTGTCTATTCCTGGCACTGATATGGAAACAACGTTGAGAAATGAAAATACTTGATCGTTATATCGGCATGAGCGTCGTTTCAGGATGTCTGTTGGTCATGAGCATATTAGTTGCCTTGTTTTGTTTTTTAGAGCTTGTAGGCCAACTGGACGACATCGGGACCGGACGGTATCAAATGCGGGATGCGTTTGCATTTGTGGGCCTGACACTGCCAATGCATATGCTGGAGCTGATGCCGGTAATCGCTTTGCTGGGAAGCATCGTTGCACTGGGGCCGCTGGCCAGCCACAGTGAACTGTTGGCCATGCAGGTTTGCGGTATTTCGGTACAGCGGATCCGGTACTCAGTCCTCGGTACCGGCATACTTCTCATGCTGGTGGTGGCAGTACTGGCAGAGTTTATCGCTCCGCCAATGGCGCAATATGCCTGGAAGCAACGTTTACTTGCCCTCTCCAGACCTGGTACAATGCTGACGGAACACGGGTTTTGGGCCAGTGACGGTCTCTGCTTTATTCACGTTCACGATGTCCTTCAGGGGGAGGGTCCGATAGACATTGATATCTATGAATTTGACGCACAAGGCCACATGAAGATCTTCATGCATGCCCGCAAGGCAGAAATCCGCGGTAACAAACAATGGCTGCTCAAGGACGTGGACCAAAAAATTATTAAAGAAGCAGACATAACTACACAGCAGTTTGACGACCTGACCTGGAATTCGTTCTTGACATCAAAGCAGGTCAATGTCCTGGCACTTCCTCCTGACACTTTGTCTCCTTCCGATCTTTATCAATATGTCCGGACACTCCGGGAAAAAGGGGTGAATGCGGAGCACTATGCACTGGCCTTGTGGCAAAAATTGAGTATTCCATTCAGTACCGGGGCCATGATTTTGCTTTCGCTTCCATTCGTCTTCGGGGCACCACGTTCAGTAAGTACGGAAAACAGGATAATACTGGGTTCGATCATCGGGATAACCTTTTATTTTGGTGACCAGATCCTTGGATATCTGGGGCTGATATTCAGCCTCTCCCCGGCGCTCACCACGATGACACCTGTAACCATCATCATGTGCGCTGCACTTTGGCAGTTACGACGCCTGTAGGTCCGGATAGACAGGGAAGCACCAATCGACTTTTATCCTTAACTATGAAGCACCTTTCCTTGGGCACATAGCCGCGCACTTCAACTGCAACCTCCCAGCCATGAGCATTTTGACTCAGAGAGTAAACATTGTACCCGGCATTATGCCCGGACTTCCGGCTTGTCGCTGATGCGGACGGGACACCGATTGCCGGGGCAAGGCCTGCCGGAGTCTTCAGCCATGCCATAGAGGAACGATGGGCATGACCGTGCAACACCATCTCCACACCCTGTTGTGCTATGAGCGAACGTAATTCTCTGCTGTCCGTGAGCCGTCTGCGCCAAGTCATTATGCCGGGCTGAGGAGGATGGTGAATCATCACGATCCGAAACAGGCCCTGACGGCCCGTCTGCGCCAGGATATGTCCTAACTTTTTCAATTGTACCTGTCCCACACTACCCAGGGCAAAAAACGGTTTGCTCGGCCGTGCCGAGGAGAGCCCGATAAAGGCCGTTTCGTGGCGTATACGCAGACTGGGGAAAAGGGTGCGAATATCTGACTTCTTCCCAACATGATCTTGTCCTGCATCAGATACCATGTATTCTAACCAGTGAACAAAGGTATGGTCCCGGTCAGTGCCGACATAGGCGTCATGATTGCCCGGAATTACGGTGACCTGTGAAGGAGGGCCTAAAGAATGCAGCCACTTCTTGGCCTCCAGGAATTCACATGGCAGACCCAGATGCGTCAAGTCACCGGTAATGATGATGTGCTCAGGCCTGATACCCTGCAAGTCGCGAACCAGGGCTGCAAGCACCTCACCTCGGTATTCAAAGCGTCGGTGCAGATGCCATGAGAGATATCCGAGCGCCCGTTTGTTCAACAGGTCCCGTACTCTGATATTACACAGGGATGTCAGGTGAGGATCTGAAAGGTGTGCAAATATAAATAATTCGTTCATTACAGAAAAGTCAGTTCGTGTGGTTCATCGGCCTTTACAGATAGTAAATCCGCAATATATTTTAGTGTGAAGCCATTGTAAACGGTTACAGTTCGGTGGGTTGCGGCAAAACGGACGTTGTAACCCTGTAAACGGTTACAGTTTTTGGTATTACAAGAGGCCATATCTATTATGTCTGTATATGCTTTAATTTTTAGAGAGACCCCTGTACGGCTTTGGGGATTATCCTCGCGCCAGCGTTTAAGGCGCATGCTCGAGCACGCAGGCGTAACCAATGTAGTAGAGGATATCGGGGCTGTTCCGCCGGAGGGCTCAGTATTGCTCTTGCGCGGCGACTATTTGTATGACGACCGAGTAATCAACGCCATGGTCGAAACCTCCAATGTGCTCCTCGTGGACCCTTCAGGCCAAAGGCCCGTGGCAGTGGCGGCCCATGTCCCCTCCGGTCTGGCACTTAAGGCCCGGGAAGCACTATCCGGACCCGCCTTTACTTCTGACATCCCGGGCGTTCGATCCGAGTCCCCGCAAAGCCTATGTTCCTCTTATCAGAGGAAATTGCGCAAGCTTGATCCGCCTTTTGCCCTTCCTGTCACAGCACAAGATCGCCGGACCTTGGAAAATCGTCTCTTTGCCGGGGCTTACAAGGGTGTTACAGACCTGGTTACCAAATGGGTCTGGCCTCATCCGGCAAAATGGGCAACCAGGCTGTGCGTCCATTACGGCCTGTTACCGAATCACGTGACATGGACAAGCGTACTTCTGGTCGTGGCTGCCGGCATCTTGTTCTTTTTCGGTCTGTACGGCCGGGGCCTTCTGCTGGGCTGGCTGATGACCTTTCTGGACACGGTTGACGGTAAGTTGGCACGCGTGACCGTGACCTCCAGCCGCTTCGGCAATATTCTCGATCACGGCCTTGATCTGATTCATCCGCCATTGTGGTACATTGCATGGGGCCTGGGTCTGGAAAAATTCCAGCCTGGAATTCCCGGGCTATCCTTATGTATAGTGATATGGAGCATTGTGCTCGGCTATATTGGGGGACGTCTGGTCGAAGGCGCATTTCAGCGGTGGCTGGGGAATTTCGGGATATTCTGTTGGCGTCCCATTGATTCCTATTTCAGACTGATCACCGCCAGGCGTAATCCCAACCTGATCCTGCTGACAATAGGTGCCGCATTGGGTCGTCCTGATCTTGGCTTAGCGGCTGTGGCCTTTTGGACGGTGTTGACCACCCTTTTTCTTGTTATGAGGCTGAGTCAAGCCTCAGGCGCACGGATCGTCTCCGGTCCCCTGGATTCCTGGTTTTCAGAGGTTGATCCATGTGCGGATAATCCGTCTCTCAGCGTAGAGTTGTTTACAAACCTTACTTCAAGGAAATCCACAAACTTATAGCTAATTACATGCACTGTATCAGAGACGCACGCCATATTTCACCACAGCTTATGACCCTGATCAGTCAGCAGTCTTCGCAGCAGCCCTTACCCGAAATTCATATCCTTGCCGATGAGCTTCTATCGCGGTATGGCAGGACGATACAGGCCATTTTATTTTACGGTTCCTGTTTCCGCAAAGGAAACGCTGAAGGTCTACTCGATCTGTATTTACTGGTGGATAACTATCGTTCTGCCCATCGTAAACGTTGGCCGGCATTTCTGAACAGGCTGCTCCCTCCGAATGTGTACTATCTTGAGCTGCCTTTCAAGGGGCGTTTGGTGCGGGCCAAATATGCGGTCCTTTCGATCAAGGACTTTGAGCGGGGTACATCGAGACGGTGGTTTCATTCTTACCTGTGGGCACGTTTTGCTCAGCCCGCCGGGTTGGTGTATGTGCGCGACGATCAAATTGCACAACAGGTGCAAAACGCCTTGGCGTGTTCTGTTATTACCTTTATCACACGTGTTTTACCTGTATTGCCCTCCAGTTTTTGCGCCGCAGATTTATGGAGGAAGGGACTTTGGCTCAGCTACTGCAGCGAGCTTCGACCGGAAAAACTCGACAACATCTTTGCTCTGTTTGACGCAAATATAAAATATTACGAGCAACTGACACAGGCAGCCATCACGGCGGTACCGTTTCCTGTCCAGGTCGCTTCCGGCTCTTATCCGACCCGCTATCATGTCGACATCCCGTCACGGATACGTTTTTCCAATCGGCTTGCATGGACTGTACGACGCCTTCAGGGCAAATTGCTCTCAGTTTTACGCCTTTTAAAGGGAATGACTACTTTTCAGGGTGGAATAGACTATATCTTGTGGAAGATAGGACGGCACTCCGGAATCTCGGTAGAGGTAAGTCCCCGCTTAAAACGGCATCCGCTACTGGCATCCGGGGTGCTTTTCTGGCGATTATACCGCCGTGGTGCTTTTCGATAGCTGAATTCTGAATTTTTCCAAAAAGCAGGTTCGTTATCCATTTCGTCCTGTCTGATTTTCCAGGGATAAGTAGGAAACTCAGGTTAGTCCGGTATCAGTTGCTTCAATATCCAGTCTGCAAAATTCCCCAAAAAGTCGGGCAGGAAAAGAGAGAGGAGAAGACCAAGGAGGATTCCAATAAGAATAAACCCGATATACTGCCTGCTTTTCT
>Ga0190315_1000164_pt1 | contig 41883 bp, 50 predicted proteins | sample 48701101_MG_FD_161673 | JGI IMG/M metagenome (GOLD analysis project Ga0190315, IMG submission 161673) | Hydrothermal vent sediment bacterial communities from Southern Trench, Guaymas Basin, Mexico - 4870-11-0-1_MG | ecosystem: Environmental > Aquatic > Marine > Hydrothermal vents > Sediment ...
TCCTTTCGCCGGAACAAGAGAAAAGAAAATCAAAGCAGCAGAATTATACTTGAGAGACCTCACTTACACAAACTCGCAGAAATCCTAGAAACCAGCCACACGGCTAAAAAAACAGTACAAAAACTCGCTTCATCACAGTTGATGAGAAAGTGATAAAAATCAAGGGGAGCTGAGCTACAATTTGCTGAATAATTTTAAGGAGGTAATGCCACAGTTATCTCGGCAATATCCAGATATATAAACCGAAAAGTATTTAACCACATGGCCAAAGTTTGCTATTGACAAAACTTTCGGAGGGTGTCAAAAATGGCAGAGGAACATGTTGTCTTCATAGGAAAGAAGCCTGTTATGAACTATGTATTGGCCGTAATAACCCAGTTCAACGAGGGTGCAAAGGAAGTTAGCATCAGAGCAAGAGGTAGGGCTATCAGCAGAGCTGTTGACGTTGCAGAGATCGTCAGAAACAGATTCCTTCCAGAGGTTAGTGTTAGGGAGATAAAGATCGGCACAGAGGAGCTTCCAACAGCTGATGGAAGAACAGCCAACACTTCAACAATTGAGATCATCCTCGAAAAGCCATGAATTTAGCTTTTCTTTCCTTTTCATAAATTTACCTAAATTTTTACTTCAATTCCTATTGAAGTGAAAACAAAGGTTTTAATATTCTCACAGTCAAATATTCTTGGTGTGGTAGGTGGAATTTGAAACAATCGATGTGAGAGATGAGAAGGCTAAAGAGCTGGCCCAGATTCTCGCAAATGAAACATCTCTTTTAATATTGGGACTCCTGCAAGAAAAGACACTCTCAATGTCAGAAATAGCAAGGGAACTCGGAATTCCAATGTCAACTGTTTCTTACCACTTGGATAAAATGATGAGGGTAGGTCTTGTGGAGGTTGCAGGGAAAAAGTACGGCAAAAGACTGCAAGAGGTAAAGCTATACAGAGCATCATCAAAACCCATTCTTTTGCTTCCCAGAGGAATGCCAATCAAAAAACGTTTTCTAAGAGTTTTTGAGAAAATACAAATAATAAGTCTAGGAATCTCGGGTTTGCTGGCCTCAGCAGTGTACACTCTCTCCAATAAACTGCTCACGAAAGAGATCTTAAGGGAAGAGAACATAACCTATACCGTTGAAAAATCTATTCCTCGCGTCAAGGCCCTCAATGAAACTGTTATGCAGCCATCAACTAAAACTTCCCTAGTGCCATACATTTTAGCGATTTTAATATTCGTAGTGGGATATCTTCTAATTTCTCGATACCTGATGGAAAAGAAAATTTAATCCCAAAACATTTTTAAGTTTCCTATCGTAGTTCAATATGAATCAGGAGGGAATAACAATGATGCCAAAAATTACTGTGGAGCAAATAGTTAAAAGAAAGGCAGTTGTTGTTAGACCAACCGAAACTGTTGAGAAAGTTGCTAAAATCCTTGCAAGAAACAAAGTAAGCAGTGCAGTTGTTATGAACAAGGATGAGATAATAGGCATTCTCACGGATAGAGACATCCTTAATAAGGTAGTTGCCAAGGGAAAAGACCCTAAAGAGGTAAAAATTAGTGAGATAATGACAAAAGATCCCATAACGATAGAATACGACTACGACATTCAGGATGCCATTGAGCTCATGATGGAAAAGGGAGTAAGGAGACTCCTCGTAACAAAGCTTGGAATGCCAATGGGTTTCGTCACAGCGGCAGATCTGCTTGCAGCGGTAAATACATACAACCAGGAAGAGGAAGCTGAAAAAGAAGAGGGAGAAGTTTACGGAATATGCGAGGTTTGTGGGCAGTATGCCCAGCTTCACAGAGTTGTCCACGAAGGCTATGAAAGATGGGTATGCGAGAGTTGCAAGGACATGCTTGAGGGTTGAATATTCCTTGCGATTATTTTTTAAATCTGGTTTAGCCTAGTTTATACTCCCAAAGGTTTAAAACTCTTCTGGGGGAATACAAATCTAGAGGTGAGAGAATATGGAAAAGAAAACCGGGACAACCACCGTTGGAATTAAATTGAAAGATGGAATAGTGCTGGCTGCAGACACTCAAGCTTCTCTTGACCACATGGTGGAAACACTCAACATAAAGAAAATTTTGCCCATAACTGACAAGATAGCAATAACAACTGCAGGAAGCGTTGGAGATTTGCAGGCTTTGGCACGAAGGCTCGAAGCCGAGGCTAGGTATTATCAATTTACATGGGGAAAACCAATGACAGCGAAGGCAATGGCAAACCTTCTCAGCAACATACTTAACGAGAGCAAAGGGTTCCCCTACATGGTACAGATAATAATTGGTGGCTATGTTAAAGAACCAACGCTCGCAAGCCTTGATCCACTGGGTGGCTTAATTTTCGATAACTACACCGCAACAGGTTCTGGAAGTCCATTTGCAATAGCGATACTTGAGAATGGATACAAGGAAGACATGACAATTGAAGAGGGTAGAGAATTGGCTATAAGGGCAGTTAAGACAGCTGGTAAGAGGGATGTGTATACTGGAGAAAGAAAAATTCAGGTGGTCACAATAACCAAAGAAGGCATGAAGGAAGAATTCGTTGAGTTTAAGGGGTGATTTTTACACTTTCTGGTGATTAAATGAAAAACAAATCTCTTTTTGCCCTTTTTGTCGTAGGCATCTTTTTTGTTGCATTTCTATACCATAACTATTCCTACCTAAGTGAAGATGCTCAGCAAGTAATCCAAATTGCGTCCAACATCTCGAAAGATGTAGAGGAAATAAGGGGACTTAGCTTTAAGGATAATCCAAAGATAATCACGCTTACTAAGGAAGAGGTCCTTAAAAAATGGGGCCCAGGCAGAGAAGATTATCAAGAAATCAAAAAGTGGGAGCTAACATATAAGATGACATTTCTTGTTTCACTTGACTACAACCTTACAAAGACAAAAAGAAAAGAAACCGCTTCATGGATAGCAGTTACCTTAGGAAATAAGGTCTATATAATCTCAGAAAATTTCTTTAAAACCGGGGATACAGCCAAGAGGGTTTTGGCTCACGAGTTTACCCATGTGATACAAAAACAGTATTTTGACCCAAAATACCCAGAAACATTTGATGGGAATCTCGCTACCAAAGCTCTAATTGAGGGAGATGCAGATCTAACAGCCGATCTTTATTGCAAGAAGCATAACATCAAAATAGAGAAAATAACATCGCTAAATCTCAAAGATCCTCCCATGAACTTCGGGTACTTTCCTTATGTTTTTGGGGATAAATTCGTCGAGTATCTTTACGAGAAGGGAGGATGGGAACTTATTAACGATGCTTACTCTGATCCTCCTCAAACAACCCAGCAGATAATGCACCCAGAGCTTTATTTAGCCAGAGTTCTTCCCCAAGAGGTAGAGATAAAATTAAACGGGGATTACAAGATAATTCACGAAGATAGGCTTGGAGAGTTCTATTTCTATCTCCTTCTTTTAGTAAACGGCGTAAATCAAGAGGAAGCCTTAAAAATCTCCATGGCATGGCGGGGGGATAAACTAGTCCTTGCAGAAAACTCTACGCACTACATAATGATATGGAAGAGCCTGTGGGGCGATGATAGAGCCCTTCAAGAGGTTCAAAACCTTTTCATTAAAAAGGCAGAGGAGTCAAACAAATTGAAAGCTCAAGTAATCGTTAATGGAAATGAGCTTATACTTAAAACAGTGCTTCCAAAACAATAAGTGGCCTCTTATGTCTAGCTTTGTACTACTATTATCGAAACTTCTTTTTGATCATCGAGAATAGAATGAAGATTTTTGGACGAAATATTTCATCAGGCAACAAAAATAGTTATAAATGCCAAAAATCAAACACTATTTGCCCAAACCAAAATATTTTGAGGTGATAGAAATGGCTGAAAAGAAAAGAAAGAGAGTTGTAATTCTTGGTGCGGCAGGGAGGGACTTCCACAACTTCAACACCTTCTTCAGAGACAACCCCGAATACGAAGTGGTGGCATTTACTGCAACTCAGATTCCAGACATTGAAGGAAGACTATATCCTCCCGAGCTTGCTGGTGAGCTTTATCCAAACGGAATACCAATATGGAGTGAAGACGACCTTGAGAAAATAATCAAAGAGCATAACATTGACATTGTTGTTTTCGCTTATTCAGACGTTTCCCACGAGCACGTTATGCACCTTGCCTCGAGGGCACATGCTGCTGGTGCTGACTTCTGGCTCCTTGGACCGAAGAGTACAATGATAAAGAGCACCAAGCCGGTGGTGGCCGTTACAGCCGTTAGAACAGGATGTGGAAAGAGTCAAACATCAAGAAAAGTTGCCCAACTCCTCCAAGAGATGGGCTACAAGGTAGTTGCCATTAGACATCCAATGCCCTATGGAGATTTGAGAAAGCAGGTTATCCAGAGGTTTGCATCCTTTGAAGACCTTGACAAGCACGAGTGTACGATAGAGGAGAGAGAAGAGTACGAACCCTACATCGAGAGGGGTATGGTAGTTTACGCTGGTGTTGACTACGAGAAGATACTAAGAGAGGCCGAGAAAGAAGCCGACATAATCCTCTGGGATGGAGGAAACAACGACTTCCCATTTTATGTTCCAGACCTTTGGATAGTTGTGACCGATCCCCACAGACCAGGCCACGAGCTCAAGTATCATCCAGGTGAGACCAACTTCAGAGCGGCGGATGTTATAGTTATAAACAAGATTGATACAGCGAACAGAGACGACACCCAGAAGATCCGCGAGAGCATCGAGAAGGTCAACCCGAACGCCATCGTCATCGAAGCGGCCTCACCGATATTCGTTGACAAGCCAGAACTCATTAAAGGGAAGCGTGTCTTAGTTGTTGAAGACGGTCCAACCCTCACACACGGAGGTATGAGGTACGGAGCTGGATACGTTGCAGCTAAGAAGTTCGGAGCTAAGGAGATCATTGACCCAAGACCATACGCCGTAGGCTCAATTATCGAGACCTACAAGAAGTACCCACACCTTGATGTTATCCTCCCAGCAATGGGCTATGGTAAGAAGCAGATAAAGGAGCTTGAGGAGACAATCAACAGGGCAGATGCTGATGTTGTAATAATGGGAACTCCAGTTGATCTTAGAAGATTCATGAAGCTCAACAAGCCAGCTGTCAGGGTTAAATATGAGCTTGAGGAGATAGGATATCCAAAACTCAAGGACGTTCTTAAGGAATTCGTAGAAAAGCACGTTAAGAAGGAGTGAACTCTTTTCTTCTTTTATATCCTGTTTTTGGCGGTAATTATGAAGAAGCTTTTGGTTTTTGATCTGGATGGAACACTCTGGGAGCAAAAAGATATGCCACAAATGGTTCTTAAATTTGAAGTTCTTCGATTTAAAGATCCTCAATTTAAGGTTGAGAGGAATCTGCTCATAGATGTTTACGAAAGAGAGGTTAGGCTTTTTAAAGAGCTTCCCATGTAGAAGATGTAAAGAGAGGTTCCAACCATATAAATAGGCTGATGTCAAGAGCTTTGAAAAGCTGAAAGAATTTCTTGGATAAAGATTAAACAAGCATTTGTAATCCCAGCCTTTCTTGGTTAAAAGCCACCACACATTATCTCCTTGGAATCCACACCGCCTATAGAGGATCTCTGGCTTGGTTTTATTGTTAACCTCTCCTGAAACTGTAGTAAATGCCACACGACCTTGGAGACGCCTTAGCAACTCCAATACGATGGATTTTTCCTATGCCTTTTCCTCTGTACTCCGGAAGAACTTGTATCCACTCAAGGGAGCCTTCTCGAATTGTGGGATCAAACTCCGCAATTCCTAAGCCTGCCGGAGTACCTTTCTCGTCATCAATTACCCAAATCCACAGATTTGGGTCAAATACGGGATGTTTAGTCCAGCTTTTCACGATTTCTGGATTTACATTTATGTTTTCATAACATTTTTTAATAACTCCAGCAACGAGGTCACTCTCGCTTTTTGTGTCTACGTCAGCTATGTGAAAGCCTTGCGGCAGCTCTACTTCACTAATTTGTTGATTTTGGTGAATAAGCCGGAAGTATGGCCTTTGTATATCAAAATTTTCAGCAGGAAAAGCCCTTAAAAAGTCTTGGTGCACAAGAACAAACTTTAAGTTATCCAAGCGTTTTTTGGAATTTTTGGTGGGTTTCTGTCTCTGCTCCAATAGATGTATAAGCTTTCGTCATTCCACGCCTCGAGGTGTATTACTAAGCCATTTTCAACCTTAAAAGATGTCTCAAATTTGTTAATTTCTTTTAGAGTTTTCCATAATGCATTCGGCAGAACTTGGCAGGGATTTTCACGATATGCCAAAATGAGAGCGTCGCGAAACGTTTCTAAAGGCAATATATCAAACCTCCCAAAATATAATCACTCCTTTATCCTAATCTCAAATATTTGCCATCCAAAGGTAGCACTCCTTTTATAGGGGCCCCCAGACTCCGTTCCAACTTCCCAGGCCTCCAGATAAAGCTCTTCAAAGTCTTTGACTCTACAGTTATCCAAGCTTTCATGACTAAGTTTATAAAAAGGTTTCTTTCGTGCCAGAGGGAGTAGTTCAATGTCACCTCAATGTTTCCAAGCTCCTTTGTCCTTTTAGGGAGCTTTCCATTGGTTCCATGATCAATCCACGGTTTATAGCCGTAAAATATCCCAGGATAGCCTTGAATGTAGCGCTGCGGCTCTTTCATCGCAGTTAGATAGTAAAAATGCAAAAATCACTAAAACGGCCAGAAATGGCTTTATTTTCATGAGATGCCTCCTCAATTTTCTTGTGAAGTATTCAGATGAACCGCTTTTGATATATCCCAAAGGTATATAAACCCTACGGCCAATAAATGTTGTAACTGTGGAATGGAATTTTGTCAAAAAGAGATGAACAAAATGATAAAAAGTGCATTAATTGTATTGGGAATAATTGTTATTCTACTGGCCTCAACCGCTGTTCTCGGTGGCGTTGCATTCACCAAAAGGACAAGAAATGAGGCAAAAGAGCTTTTTAAAGAGAGTGATATGACAAAACCCAAAGTCATTACCGAGGAAGACGTACAAAATTTACCTGAACCGGTTCAAAGATATTTGAGATATACTCAGATCATAGGCAAGGAAGAAATCAACACCGTCAGGTTAAAACAAGGCGGTTATTTCCGCATGAAGGAAGATCAAAAGTGGATGCCAATAACAGCAGAGCAGTATTTTAGAGCAGTATTTTAGAGTGGATTCCCCTGAGTTCATCTGGATGGCAAAAGTGAGAGCCGCTCCACTGCTGTCAATACATGCGAAGGACGAATTTGTTGAGGGCAAGGGCAATTTGGTGGTAAAACTATTGGGGTTAATTACGGTTGTCGATGCAAAAGGAAATGAGGTTGATCACGGAGAGCTTTTGAGATTTCTTGCTGAGTGCATTTGGTTTCCTTCAGCATTTTTAAACGACTACATCACATGGGAACCTATAGACGACACTTCAGCAAAAGCCACAATAACTTATGATAGAGTCTCAGCTTCGGCAGTTTTCCATTTTAACGAAAAGGACGAAGTAACGAGAATCACTGCAAAACGGTACATGGAGGTTGATGGAAAATTCGTTTTAGAGGACTGGGAAGGACAGATTGTGGAATACAAAATGTTCAACGGCGTTGTTGTCCCAAGCAAGGCCAACATAATATGGAAGCTGAAAACAGGGGACTTCTGCTATGACCAAATTGAGATTGTGGACATTGAATACAATAGTTTATCAACCTACTGATAGCCCTTTCATATTTTCCAGCTGAGCAAAGGTTTTTATATCGCCAAATGCAACTCGATTTATTTAAACGCAATGGAGGAAGCTAAATGCAGACAGCTCTTCAAATGGCACTTGGTGCCTTTGGAACAATCCTCTTTGTACTCCTCGTGCATAAAAAGATTGGGAGCTATCTTTCACCCCTGCCAAAAAGTGAAAACCCAACAAGGGAGCTCTTTGGAGCTATTACCATGTGGTTGATTATATCTGCATCAATCACATACATCATGCTTTTTGTCGCTGGCTCTGGGGAGTACTACATATGAAAAGCTACAGCATTTTTCCGGCAGTGATTGCCCATTAATTGGTCAAATTTGAGCGCTGAAATATTGTAGTTTGAACACTTTTAGGGAGTAGTGAGGTGAGTGAAATGTTTGATTTCGAGAGTTTGAAGTTTTGGAAGAAAGTGAGCAGAGATGGGAGTAGTGTCGTCAAAGAGTGTGCAACTAAAGAGGCATGGCAATTTAGGAACATGATGTAGGGGAGAATATGACAAAATGGAAGAAAATGAAGAGGGAGAAAATTAAGCCAGAGAATCTCTTTCTCTGGCACGCTTTGAATTTGAAGAGATGAATTGATATGGACATCTGATTATGAGATAGTTCTGCTAGATGCATATGCATGAAATCCCTCGCCACAAGGTGTGCCTTATGTAGGCAAAAACTGTTCCCTTTGCCCCCACCTTTTGAGCGAGCTTTACTACGTCGTCTATAAGAGCTTTGATTTAGGGAATATACATTGAAAAACCTTGTTCGCTTATATTGGGGGTATTTTTAGCTCTTGAGCAGTTCTCATAGTAGCATAGATGTTTTAGGCGTACCGCTATATACCCTAGAGCCGAGAATTACGACTTCCATTCCAGAATTTCCCTCCAAATTAGTTGATACTGGAAAAATTAAATTATAGTTCTTACACAAAACATTACTATACTTATTGGAGAATAACAGAAAGTTAATATACGTAAAAATCCCACGAATCGATGAATTACTTAGTAGTGCAGATGAGGGAGCTCAGGTGACAAAGAGCTTTGAGGTGTTTGCCCTCTCTGCACAGCATCATTGACAGCTTTGAGATGAATAATGGAGGAATGTTACTAATGAATGGAAATACCAACAAAACCGATGCGTTTTTAAAAAATACTGGCATCTGGGAGGGAGAGTTTACTAACTACGTTAATCGGGCCGGAGGAGTGACACAGCAGGGAAAGATAATAATCGAAACTGAGTTTCGAAATGGCATCGTGATCCAGAGAAATATCTTTGTGAGACCTGATGGAACGAGAAGTGACTACGTGGGCATCGCGAGGATGCGGATAGAAGGAAATAAATTGCTCTGGGATGGTGAGACGGAGGAAGATCCGAATACAGGAGCAAAAATTCGAAACCATTCATTCGAAGGTTTTGTAACCGATGATCAGATATACATCCTCGAGATCTATGACGAGGTTCTTCCTGCTGGAGATGTAGAAAGAAGACGGAACACTACCCACTACTGCTTCTTAAGCGAGAGTGAAGCTGTAATGACGGCTAATGTTTACGTTAATGATGAGTTGCTTGTTTTTGCCTATACAAGGTTGTGGAAGAAGGAGTAAAAGATTTGAAAGGTGATATTCGTGAAATATCGAAAGCATAAAGGTTTGAAAATCTCCGAGATAGGGATCGGTACGTACTCTTTAAGCGGAGTTTATGGAGCAAAAGACCTCGAAGAGTTTAAGAGAATGATTTACCGTGCCTATGAACTTGGGGTTAACTTCTTTGACACTGCGGAAGCCTATGGAAACGCTGAGGAAATTTTGGGAGAGATTGTAAAACCCTTCCGTGAAGAGGTTTATATAGCCACGAAAGTGGGGGTTAGGAGCGGCATAAAGCCAAACCTCTCCAAAGACTACATCAGAAAAGCCTGCGAAGAAAGTCTCAAGAGACTCCAGACTGATTATATCGACCTCTACCAAGTTCACTTCCATGATCCAACCACGCCAATAGAGGAAACCATTGAAGCGCTGGAGGGGCTCGTTGAAGAGGGAAAAATTAGACATTACGGCGTTGGTCACCTGCCTTTAGATGTTACGGAGGAATACTGCAAGCTTGGAAAGCCCTTTTCAGTTCTTGCAGAGTTTAGTGCAGTTGCAAGAGAGTCTTATGAAAAGCTTTTGCCACTTTACAGGAAATACAATTTAGGAATTATTGCTTTCAGCACAACGGGAAGAGGCTTGCTCACAGGGAAGTTTAAAGAAAACCAAAAGTTTGAACCTGAGGATATACGCTATTTAGACCCACTTTTCCAGAGGGAGCGCTTTCAACACGGGTTGAGAATAGCCAAAAAGTTTGCCGAGTTGGGAGAGAAATATGGTAAAACTCCAGTGCAGGTTGCCATCGCTTGGGTTCTTGCCCATGAAGGGGTAATATGCGCTTTAACTGGACCTTCAACGGTAAAACATTTAGAAGAAAACCTTGAGGCGAGCGGATGGGAGATTCCCAAAGAGGATTTGAGAGAGCTGGAGGAGTTTTTTAAGAGAGACGATGAGTGGCTAAGGCAGAAGCAGAAAGAATCCATAAAACAAATTCTCATCGAACCCCTCCAAGAACCTCAAAAGGCCTTCGTTGATTTGATATATGTTATTGAAACTGCAGTTTCTCTTGGCATTATCGAGGAGAAGGAGATACTACCAATTTTCTATGAGCTCTACAGTTTGAGAAAGGAGTTGGATAAAGAAGATGTTAGCGAAAAACTGAAGGATATCCAAGCCCAGCTGCGAAAAGTAATCCCACTAGATGCTCTTTGACATCTTCTTCAAATTTTCCCACATTTATCCCTTAATTTTAAGTTTCCAGCGCATTCTTAATTTCTTCCTTAAACGTCTCTCTTTCTATGGGGAGCGATTTTATTGGAATGCCGTTCACCAACATCCAATTCCGTCCCCTAGACACAAACTCTTCTGGATGCTCCCAAGCGTTTAAAACATCTATTTTTAGTTTGAGGTCGATTTCTTTCACTATTTCTTCAGCTCTATATGCCCAGAGATAGGAAAAAGGACATACTGGCTCGTAGAATATCATGATTCTGCCGATATCTTCATCACTCCTCCTATATTCTTCTCCTTCTTTCCAAAAGCCAGAATAAGGCTCTTTAAGCGCTTTCCCGCTAAACGAGTAGTAAAGGTCTTCTTTAGTTATCTCTTTGAAGCCCATCCTCTTAAAGAACTCCGCTTGGGACAGAAACTCCCCAGTATCAAATGCATGAGTGAGCAAAAATTCATATTTTCCTCTTGCCTTTTCAATGAGTTTCTCGACCATACTCCTTGCTATTCCCTTTCTTTGGGCTTCTAAAAGAGGATTGTATATGCAGTTGATGACTAAAACGTTTTCCCGCTTCAGACTTGTTGGATCTGCTTTTTCAGGGTAGATTAATAGCTGAGCGGCGGGCTTTCCATTGAAATATCCAACAAAGCCCACATCCCCATACGTTCTCAGTATCTCAAGGAGCCAAACCCTCTTGATCTCGACGCCTTTCTTGTACGCTTCACTGATGGTAGAGGGATTACACACTGAAATCATGTCATCTATGTTAGTTTCATCAACTTCTCTAATCTCAATCCTCACCTCTCATACCTCCAGTGAAATATAGTCACAACAAGCCAGCCAAATAAGAAGTTCGATAAAAGGACCTCCACAAAGTGCGCTCTTCTTATGACTTTTACCGTGAACTATCACCACTATCGGGGAGAAAACCGCTGCGGCAATAAATCCTTCTACAAAAAGCTTTGGAATCATCTCGGGAGGGATTATCTCTTCAAAGTAAGTTAAGAATACAACGGTCTCTATCTGGCTCAGAAACGTCGTTACCTCATAAAACACTGCAAAAGTTGTTAAAACAAGCTCCCAGCCGCTCCATTTGGAATTAACTATCATGTAGCTCAGCACTAATATGTTAAGGAATGCAACTAAGAACCAATATATTAAGTTCCCAGCCTCTGACGATGCTCTTATCCCCGGAATGGGAAGCCAAAACAGAAAAGCTAGAATTAGTGCTAAAGAAATAACCTTCAACAAGAAATTTCGCAAATTCATTTTTATCAACTCCTTAACATTATCTTACTAAGTTTTTTTCTATATTTTTAACCCAAGCATGAATATGGGGAAATATTTAAAAAATTTCCTAGACGCTCTTTTCCGGTTAGTTGTTGTTTGTGAACATCTAAGTTAACAACAAGTTCAGAGCTAACTGAGAACCATTTTTGGAAACCTCATCGTGACAATCACCACAAATTATTCAGAAATGCTGAACTTAACCAACAACCAAATCAAAAAGAGCGCTTCAAGAATCAGAAAGCCATGAGCACAAGCAAAAAGTTCTATGGATCGTAGTGATATTAATTTTTGGTTTACTTGGTGCAGGTGCCTATTACCTCTCGAAAGCCTCCCAACAGACTTTGGACAGTCAAAAACCCTTTTAAACTGTTGTAGCGTAGGCCTCGAAGAGGCCACCAAAGAACAATCCGATGAGATGAGGAGTTTCACGTTACCCTCCACCATTGGAGGGAAGACGCCGTCAGGCGTCCTTTCAAAACTGCCTCTCGGTAGTTGAAAACTCTGGAGAGTGGCCTTTAAACCATAACCCTGAGTCGCTCTGCGGTAGGGGTAACGGGCCCTAGACCGGGCCTGCGGGTTGAACCGAAACCGGCGACGGGAGTAGGTGATGTGCCCGCAAACCTCCCCACCATTGGCGAGGAGGAGGTCAGATCGTGGAAAAGAGAGGTTAAGATTTCTCTATTTTAATTTTTTCATCGCGATAGAATTTTATGAGATATCTCTTCATTGAAGCTAAAGTCACAGGTTTCATTGTCTCTCTCATCCAATCTGGTAGGTCTTTTCTGACGTTGCTCCACAATAGGCGATAGTCTAAGACTATTATTGCCCCCTTTTCATATTCACTTCTATGCACCCTACCAGCAGCTTGAACTAGCTTTCTATGAGCCGGTAATACGTACCCATAGTACCTTCCCTTCCCGGGAAACTTGTTTTCAAAGTACCTTATCTGGGCTTGTACTCTTGGTGTTGGTCTCGCATAGGGAATGCCCACCAAAACAACACCGTTCATTTCATCTCCAGAATAGTCTTGCCCTTCACTGTTCCTTCCCCCCATAACTCCAAGCAAAACAGCTCCATCCTTCTTTGCCTCTTCTTTAAACGCCATTACCAAAAGATCGTTCTCTTTTGAAGAGGCTCCTTTCTTTTCAATGAATACCTTTTTTCCTGTTTCTTCTCTTATCTGTATATCTACGTTGGCGGATAAAAGTCCTTCAAGAACTTCATAAGAAGCTGTGAAAACCCCCACATTCTTTGGGATAAGCTTTACTGCTTCAACTACATACCTCGTAAGTTTTTTGTAAAGCTCAAGGCTCCTCTCCTCCCCCCTAGTTGAAACATCTTTAGCAACTAGAACAAGGGCATTTTCCTTCTTAACCATCCTAGGGAACTTCTTAAGCCTGCCATCTATCCCCATTATGTCTGCAAAAGCCTCTAAAGGAGTCAGCGTTCCCGACATGAAAATTGCCGATTGAACACTTTTAATGAAACTGAGGGCTTTTGATGGATCCAACGCAACAAGTTCAAGAGAAACCCCTTTATCCTTGCTTAGGAGAAAGAGATAGTCTTCTTTGCCGATAAGAGCAAACCAAAGGAGTAAAAATTCTCCTACTCTACCAACATAGCTCCTCGGGGGGAGGTTTCTCTCGATTTTATCTTCCCTTATGGCATCTCCAGCCTTTACCATTTGGTCGAGAATTCTAATAAGCCACCTCTCATTAATTCCCAAAACATCGAAAACATGATAAAAGATGCTCTCCGGTAGTATAGGCACTTCTTCAATCTTCATGTCCTTCAATTTCTCCTGATAGAGATTCTCCAGACCCTTTAGAAAGATGCTTAAGAAATTGGCAATTTCGTGTTCTTTATACTCATCAGCTTCCTTTATTGCCCTGTTGATGCTGTGGATACTTATTTTATCGCTCAGAGCATTTATTGCCTGATCCGGTAGATTATGCGCTTCATCAAAGATAACTATCAAATCAGAGTAGTCAAAATCAAAATAGCTCATAAAATTCTCCCTTATGGCTGGGTTTATCATGTACAGATAGCTAGCCACGATCACATCAGCGTTAAGTGCTACCTTCCTGGTAAGCTCGTAAGGACAGAAGTCAAACATTTTGGAATATGTAAGCACTGATATGGGCTCTGCAGGCGTCTGAATAAAGTATTGAACGAGCTCATCAAACTCTTCCTTCTTTTTCTTCAGGTTCTCAAAAAACTCACATTTGCCAAGCTTTTTGAGATTTTTACACACTATCATCGCGTTATAGGCGTCGGGGGCAAAGTTCTGAATATACTGATGAAGGCAAAGTTCTTTTCTACTCCTAAATTCAACTCCGCTTACGTGAGTCTTCTTGCTTATGGCTTTGAGCTCTTCTATGACCCTATCCATCTGCTTATGCGTTCTCGCTAGGTACACTATCTTATAGCCCATCTCCTTGGCATAAGGCAAAGCTCCGGCCAATACACTTATAGTTTTCCCAAAGCCTGTTGGGGCTTCAATAATCAGATTTTCACCATTCCTCACTGCATTGTCAACTAGCTTGATGAATTCCTCTTGATTTGGCCTTAAGGATTGATATGGAAAATATTCGCTCATCTCAACTCATCAAAAAGGTTATTAATGAAGGTTTTTAACTTTTCCCAAAGTGAAGAAGGGGGTTAAAATGGAAGAATATCAAAAGAAACTGATAGAGGCTGGAATCGAGGGGATTATAATCATGGTGCTCGCTTACCTATTCTACTACCAGAACTACCTTCTCTATGGGTGGCACCGCGGTCTTCCACTGCCATCAAAAATTCCCTTTGTAATTGCTGGGATTCTCACAGGAGCGGCTTATCTCATTTACAAACTCTACAGGATCTATCCGATGATGCAAAAGGAAAAAATAGCAGATGTAATGAGGAAAGAAGACTTAGAAAGCCTTTAATCAGATTTCAAGCTCGTGTATGTGCTCAAGGACTTTTACCATCAGCTTAACACTTGCATCCACGTCCCTCTCGTCAACTACTTCTGCATTGGAGTGAATGTACCTCGAAGGAATGCTTATTGCACCAGTCGGAACCCCCGCTTTGTTGAGGTGTATCGCTCCAGCGTCGGTTCCTCCACCAAGAAGAATATCCCACTGATAGGGAATCTCGTATTTCTTCGCAAGCTCTTCCATCCACCTGACTATCTTTGGGTGGCATATAACGGAGCGATCCATTATTTTTATTGCGGCTCCTTTACCAAGTTGGGTAACCTGCTTGTGCTCTGGTGTTCCGGGAACGTCAGCAGCTATTGTAACATCAATTGCAAATCCATAATCCGGCTCAATTCCAAAGGCGCTCGTCTTTGCTCCCCTAAGCCCCACTTCCTCCTGCACAGTTGCCACGAAGTATATGTCTGCATTTGACTCCTTCAATTGCCTTGCAGTCTCAACGAGGGTATAAACGGCTATTCTGTCATCAAAAGCAATACTAACAAACCTGTGTTTGCCGAGTCTCTCAAGTCTTCCATCCCAAGTGATCACTGTTCCAATTTTAACTCCCATTTCCTCGGCCTCTTCCTTTGACTCTGCACCAATATCAATGAAAATTTGATCCCAGTCTGGAGCTTTCTTTCTCTCTTCGGGTTTTTGAATGTGTGGAGGAACACTTCCACCAACCCCGTAGATAAACTTGCCCTTGTCAATCCAGACCTTGAAGCGTTGGGCAATTAAAGTTCTAGGATCAATCCCTCCTACTGGAGCTACCCTCAAGAACCCGTTCTTCTCAATGTGTGTTACCATGAGCCCTATTTGATCCATATGGCCAGCGATCATTACCTTTGATCCATCGCCCTTTTTATGGGCGATAACGTTTCCAAGCTTGTCAACTTTGATTTCATCGACGTATGGTTTTAGATTCTCTATAACAACATCTCTAACTCCCATAAACTCATAGCCTGTAACTCCAGGAGCTTCGACTATTTTCTTTAATAGTTCATAGTCCACCATCACTACCACCTCGTTTAGATATTCATCTTAATGTAGGATGGATAATATTTAAGGTTTTAGGTCGGAATTTATCAAAGAAGTATCAAAATTTGCTAAAGCTCCCAATAGTCGAGTGTACTTTTATAAAAAAGCTAAACAGGTGTGTAGGAGTAATAGAAGTTAACGGAGAAGGTAAAAAGGCATTTTGCATTCCTAAGCAAGGAGGAAAGACAGACTTCGTCCTAATTGGATTTCTGGAAAAGAGGGAAAAAGGAGCAATCGTAAACACGAGGACTCAAGCAAATGCCTTCGAAGGAGTAATTGATTTGGGCCTGATTAAATGGCTTAAAGGTTGTAAAATCAAAAATGTCAAAGTTGGCAATTCAAGACTGGACTGCTTCTTAGATTGCAACGGCGAAGAGATTTTGGTAGAAATGAAAAGCGTTGTTCTGAGAGAGGAAGATTATGCAATGCATCCTGACTGCCCGAGTTTGAGGAGAGAAGCATATAAAAGAGCTTATGCGTCTGAGAGAAAACGGCAAAAGAGCAATGATGATCTTCATAGGTACTCCACCCGGAGTTAAGATATTTAAACCTATGCCCAAAGATCCTAAAATTGCCGAGCTGTTAAAAGAGGCGAAGAGGAAGGGGCAGAGATCAAGGGAATATCAATAAGCCTTTTTCGCAACGGAGATATCGTCTTAGAAAACGATGACCTTGTAATTGAGGTATAGCCCAAAGACTTTTATAACGCTCACCCAATAAAAAATAGGGGGTAACACCCCCGCGGAGGTGTTAGGAATGACTATTGTGGATGTTAGAATTTTAGTTGAAGGAGCAAGTGATGTAGAAGTTGTAAGTAGAGCCCTTCAAGGCTTAGCCCTTGGTAGTGAGTATAATATAACAATCTCTGCAATAATTCCAACGACGAATCTGGAAATAGCTAAAAGTGCCGTAGCTGGGGCGGATTTACTAATAATAGCCACCGACGCAGATAGAGTTGGGAGAGAACTAGCAGAGAGGATGTTTAGGGAACTCAGTGAGCTCGTTGGGCATGTAGAGAGAATGAAAATACCATTGGGACATGATCTCGAGCACATAGACGTGGAGCTCGTAAGGAAGGAAATCAAAAATACACTTGTAAGGGCAGGTCTAAAAAGCCTTCAAATTTTGCCGGAGTACATGGCGTTGAGAAACCAGCTTCTTGACTTAAAGGGAAAATACGAAACGCTTATGCAAGAAAACGAGAAGCTAAAAAATGATTACCAAGAGCTTGAAGGAAAGTATGGAGAATTGTTGGAAGAATATAGCAGATTGGTTGAAGAAAACAACAAACTGAAGGAGTCTTTAAAAAAGAAAGCTAACGTCTTCAAGATAAGCGAGATATGGAAGGAGCTCTTTGGTGAAGCAGAACCTCCAGAAGAGAGATACATAGCCGAGGCAATTGAAAAACTTAATCTTGGTGGAAAAATCATTGTTGGGCAGGGATATATATACTCCGACGATGAAGACCTAGTAATTGAACTGCTTAGAATAGTCCACTTAAGCCTCAGCATAGCGGAGAGCAAAGAGGAAGAGAAACCTGAAGAAAAGAAAGAAAAGGAAGAAAAACTAGAGGAACACATAGCCGAATTCGAAAACTTCTGACCCTTAAAATTTATTTTGTGATTTACATGGACGTTATAGAGGAATTCAAAACCTACCTTGAACTTGAGGGGAAAAGCCCTCAGACTGTTAGAATGTATGCCTACTACGTAGACCGGTTTTTAAAAGACACCAAAACCCCAAACTATCGCTCTGCACTTCGATTCTTGGCAAAGCTTAAACAAAGCGGATACTCAAACAAAAGCCTCAACCTTGTAGTTCAAGCATTAAAGGCATATTTCAGATTTGAAGGCTTAGATGAAGAAGCCGAACGATTAAAATCTCCAAAAGTGCCACGCAGCCTGCCAAAGAGCCTGACAAAAGAGGACGTGAAAAAGCTCATAAAAGCTGTTCCGCCCACAAGAAAAAGAGATAGGCTGATAATTCTGCTCCTTTATGGAACGGGATTAAGGGCAAGTGAAGTTTGCAATCTTAAAATAGAGGACGTAGATTTCAAAAGGGGAATTTTAATCGTGAAAGGAGGTAAAGGAGCTAAAGACAGAGTAGTCCCCATCCCTGATTTTCTGTTAAAGGAAATTGAAGATTACCTAAAAACAAGGGAAGATGGAAGTGAATACCTCTTTGTTGAAGTTAGGAGGGAAAAGAAGGACAGGATTTCCCCCAAGACCGTCTGGTATCTCCTCAAAAAGTACGGTGAAAAAGCTGGAATAAGGGTAACCCCCCATATGCTTCGTCACAGCTTTGCAACCCACATGCTCGAAAAAGGCGTGGATATAAGAGTTATCCAAGAGATCCTTGGGCATTCAAATCTCTCAACAACGCAGATATACACAAAAGTCACAGTGGAACATTTAAAAAGAGCACAAGAAAAAGCGAGGCTTGTTGACGAGATAATAGAGGAGTAATCTATTCCTTTCTTCTCAAGAGACTCAAATAGCTGGCAAAGGCTCCGGCAGATATTGTGTCCCCCAATCCCACGGTAGACACAGGGTTTTTGACAAGCCTTGTGGGGATGATGACTATCTTATATTCCCTCGTTCTCATTTTGGCCCTTGCCTCTTCAAATCTCAGTTTTACGTATTCTCCTTTTTCGTTGAATGGTATTTCCAGACCAACCTTGACATCTTCCGGCCTTTTAATGTCTCCAAGAAAGGCCCGAGTAGCTGCAAGGGTTGTTCCCACTTCCAAAGACTTCCTTAGCTCTTCCTCTGTGAGTGGATTGTCGTTATGGGTAATGTACATCAAGTAATAAATTGTATGCACCTGAAGAATTTCGAGGTTTAGCTCATCAAGGAGGATTTTGGCTCCTAAAACAGCGTCCTCAATTCTGTTATACGTAAAGATCCTGTCGCTTAATTCTCTATACCCAAGAACACTTAATATGTGAGCTATCTCAGCCTCGTCCATTCCTACGCTGTCAACGAGGGGAAAAATATTGTAAATTACCTTCTTCCTGAGCTCCCTGTCCTGGATGGAGGCAAACTCCACGTGGATCTTAATGTCCTTCTTCTTTCTGAGCAACTTTATATCCTCTTTCGCCTTTCTCAAGTAGTAATTGGTATCCTTTCCGTCACTGTAGTACTTCCTTAACCCCTGATAACCAGAGAGAATAGCCCCATCAACCATTTCCCCTATATCGGATAGATAAGGCTTAAGTTCTGGAGAAGTCTCAATTTTAGCAAAATCCTCGAATCTGCACGCTACAATAAATCTCCCAGAATAGGGAACTTCAATAGTTTCATCCCCAAGCTTGAATTTTGTGCCTGCTCTAAACTCAAAAATTCTATTGATTTTCACAGGATCGCTCTCTCTATAAGCTTCCAAAGGCTTTTTTAAGGCAAGCATTCCGTTTTCAACAGCCGGATAAAGGAGATTGCTCCTATTCACGAACATTTCAGCTTGTTTTCTTCCAAGAAGGGGGGAATAAGCAATTACCTTGTTAAAGTTCAAGTTAGCAAGAAGATTTGCTATTACCCCCACCTGTCCCCCAATTCTCTCAAAATCATATTTAAATCGGGAATTAAACCACTTATCGGTCTCATAGCTTACTAAGGGAACAGCTTGGGGTTTTCCTGTCTTTAGGGCATGAATTAATCTCGCAACAAAGTCTAAGGGCTCATTAATTTCTCTCGGATATTCGTCCATTCTTCTCTTAATGTCCTCTGCCCCAAACTCCTTTATGAGACTCTCTATGTGCTTTTCATTTAAATATACTATCGCGTCAACGTTTACGTTGTAGGCTAAGTACATGCTCATTTTCTGGAAGTCCTTGAGGAACTCCATCATGTTATCACCCTCAGTGAATACTTGGAGATAAGTTTACAAAAGTGCTTAAAAATATTTTCATGAAAATGAAAAGACATTTAAAAGAGCTAAAACTCCGTAAAAAGCCTTCCGAGCCAGGGAATTTTTTCTCCCACGTCGAGCTCCCTTAAAGCTAGCCATAGAGACGCTTGATTGCTTGTAACAACGGGAACTCCAAGATCTTCCTCAAGTGGTTCGATTATCTCGAAAGTCCTCAAGTTAGTGCAACTTATGAATACTGCATCTGCTTCATCGGTGAAAAGTGCTTTGGCCATTCTGTAAGCCTCGTAAGGTTCCAGTTTTCCTATTCTTGTGTTGTCAACTACCCCAAGACCTCTGATGTCAATAACCTCAAACTCATTGGCTTCTAAAAATTCCTTCTCTCTTTGGTTTATTTCCTCTGTGTAAGGAGTTATGACGAGTATCCTCTGGGAGTCAAGAATCTTAAGGGCTTCAACAATCGCTGTGCTCGTCGTTATTACCGGTAGTTTCACTTCGTTTTCTATTTTCTCTGCAAGCTCTCTGTCAAACTCTCCCCCACCTATAAAAGAACCGCTAGTACATCCATAAAGGATCAGATCGACATTTGCATCTTTTAGAAGCCTTGCACCCTCAACCGCAAGCCCGCTCATTGCCAAAAGTTCCTCTTCTGTAACGTTCTTCAAAGGCATCCTCGCTGTGTGAAGTGATACTCCCTCAGGCAAAGCCGAATGCAATTCCATTTCCATCGTTGTGTTTGATGACGGCACTATTAATCCAATTCTACCTCTCCACCCGTACATATTTTCCACCTAAAAACTCTCAGTAAAAGAGTATATTAAAGTTTTCCACAAGCAAATCCTAATAAACTTCCAGTGCAAATAGATTCCGGTGATGGGGGATGATAAGATACCCTGCAGTTGCTGGTAGCTTTTATCCAGTAGGAAAAGAGCTAAAACTTATGCTCGATGAGTTTTTCAGAGACCTTGGAGAGCTTGGAAAGGAGAGAAAAATTACCGCTGGAGTCGCACCTCATGCTGGATACATTTTCTCCGGTTACACAGCCTCAAGAACCTACAAGGCGATTTATAAAGACGGCCTTCCAGAGACTTTTGTAATAATAGGGCCCAACCATACTGGAATCGGCTCTCCAGTGGCCATTTATCCTGACGGGATCTGGAGAACGCCAATGGGAGATATTGAGGTTGATGAGGAGCTTGCAAAAGCAATAGCAAAGCACTCCAACCTAGCTGACTTAGATGAACTTGCGCATAAATACGAGCACTCTCTTGAAGTACAAGTACCCTTCATTCAGTACATCTCCCAAAAAGCGGGAAAAGAAGTTAAGATCGTTCCCATACTCCTTGGACTGCAGGATGAGGAAGTTGCCGAAGACTTAGGAAGGGCAATATTTGAAGCATCCCACGGGCTTAAAAGGGATATTGTTATTATAGCGAGCACAGATATGATGCACTATGGCTACGCTTACGGTTACGTGCCCTTTAGAGCAAGAGGCGATGACTTAATTGGAAGGATAAGGGAGTGGGACTTCAGGGTAATTCAGAGGATTCTTGAATTTGACCACAAGGGAATGTTCGATGAAATAAGAAAAATGGATCATACAATGTGCGGGCCCGGTGGAGTTGCGACGGCGATAGTGTTTTCGAAGCTTAGTGGAGCAGTGGAAGCTGAGCTTTTACACTATACCACAAGCTTTGAGGTGAGCAGAAGTACGGATGCCGTAGTCGGTTACGTTAGCATCATCATGAGAAGGGCATGAAATTGGAGGAAGGCGAATGGCGCGCGTAACACAAAAGCTGATTCAAAGTACAGGTATTTCCCTCCTCATTTTAGCTGCACTATACTTTGGTGAACTTTTGTTTAACCTAGACAACCCTTATTTTAACGATGCTGACGCAATAGAGCTCATTGTAAAGTCTGCTATGTCTTTTCTCCTGCTTGGAGGAGCATTGGTAGCATTTTCGGTGCTTTACCCTGAAGCCAAGAAAACAACAAAAGTCTTAGGTGCAACAGTCCTCTTAACCTTAGCAACTCTACTAGGGTATGTAATTGGTGTTGAAAGCTTCACAAGATGTTCTTCTTCGTGCAGCACATTTGAGATGCATTGGATTGTGAACGTGGTGGGCATCTTACTCTTTGCACTTTCCATTGCTGGCATAATCTCTGTGCTGATGCAGTTTCTAAAATCTGCGGAAGTTTCATAGCTCAAGACCAAAAGAAAAATAAATCCGGAAGTATACTTTAGATCATGAAGATTGAAGACGCGGTAGAGAAGATACCCTCCCTTGACAAAAAGGGGAAAGTCAAGTTCATAATCCTTCATGGCTCTCATGCGAGAGGAGAGGTTCGAAAGGATGATGGTGATTTATGCATCTATTATGACGGCACAAAAAGAGAAGCTTTCCAGTTTAGAATGAAAGTTCTTGGAGAACTCCCAGACAATTATGATGTACAAATTTCCAACTTGCTGTCACTATTTCTCAGAAAAGAATGCCTGAAGGGTGTTGTACCGCTCTGCAGAGATTGGGAGTTTCTGTATGACATCGCATACAGGACCATTGAAGAATTTGAGGATTTTAAGCGTTATTACTTATGATTACATTGGTTTGGAGGCGATAGAATGAGAACCCTTGAAGAGATACAAAAGATACTTCAAACTCATAAAGAAGAACTTTACAAAAAATTTGGAGTTAAAAGAATTGGTATCTTCGGATCTTATTCAAGAGGAGAACAAAAGGAAACAAGTGATATTGACATTTTAGTTGAATTTCATAGACCTGTTGGATTTATTGAGTTTATCAGGCTCCAAGAGTATCTTGAAACTCTACTTGGAGTTAAAGTTGATGTGGTTACAAAAAAAGCATTGAAGAAGCGAATTAGAAAGCAAATTCTCCAAGAGGTGAAATATGTATGAGAGACCCATATTTGTATATTGAGGATATCCTTACGTCAATTAAAAAGATAAAACGTTACACTGCTGGCATGTCTTTTAGAGATTTCATAAGGGATGAAAAGATTATTGACGCAGTCCTAAGAAATCTGGAAATTATAAGAGAGACTGCCAAAAATGCTCCAGAAGAAATCAGGCAAAAATATCCTCAAATTCCCTGGAAAGAAGTCGCTGGAATGAGAGACAGGCTTATTCATGCTTATTTTGGGGTTGATTTGGAGATCGTCTGGCAAACTATAGTCTCAGATTTGCCAAAGCTGGAATTCGAGCTAATCAAAATCATCAAAAAGGAGGGGGCAAAATGAGGGTTCTTGCTTCAGCTCCAGCTAAAATTATTCTCTTTGGAGAGCACAGCGTTGTTTATGGGAAACCTGCTATAGCTGCCGCAATAGACCTGAGGACTTATGTAAAAGCAGAGTTTAACGAAAATGGAAGAATTAGAATAGAGGCAAAGGATATAAGGACTCCTGGCCTAACAGTTTCTTTCTCAGAGGATCAAATATATTTTGAAACCGATTATGGAAAAGCCGCTGAAGTTTTGAGCTATGTAAGAGAGGCAATAAACCTTGTAATGGAAGAGGCTGGGCAAAGAAAGGGGGTAACTGTTTCAATTACGTCCCAAATTCCTGTTGGTGCTGGGCTTGGAAGCTCGGCTGCTGTAGCAGTTGCAACAATAGGTGCCGTGTCAAGACTTTTTGGATTGGAATTAGACAAGTCTGAGATCGCTAAGCTCGGGCACAAAGTCGAGCTTCTTGTCCAAGGTGCGTCGAGCGGCATTGATCCAACTGTTTCAGCAGTCGGGGGCTTCCTCTACTATCAAAAAGGCTCTTTTGAGAGCTTACCTGTGGTTGAATTGCCAATAGTAGTTGGCTATACCGGCTCAAGTGGATCCACAAAAGAACTAGTTGCAAAAGTCAGAAAAAACTATGAGGAGATGCCTGAGATAATTGAGCCAATCCTCAATTCGATGGGCAAGCTCGTGGAAAAGGCCAGAGAAGTCATCCTTGCAGAATACGACAAGGAAATCAAGTTTAAACTCCTCGGAACGCTCATGAATATAAACCATGGCCTACTTGATGCTCTTGGGGTCTCAACAAAGAGCTTGAGTGATTTGGTGTATGCTTCAAGAGAAGCCGGTGCTTTGGGAGCGAAAATTACGGGCGCCGGTGGTGGGGGATGTATGTACGCCTTAGCTCCAGGAAAGCAAAGTGAAGTTGCAACAGCAATAAAGATTGCCGGAGGAATGCCAATGGTAACAAAGATAAGCAAAGAGGGGCTTAGGATAGAGGAGGTTGAGAAATGATAATCATCAAACTCGGTGGAAGTGTGATAAGCGACAAAAATGCCCCCTATTCGTTTAATCGAGAAGCTGTTGAAGTAATAGCTGAAGAGATAGCCCAGTTTTATCCAGAAGAAAGCTTTATCCTTGTTCATGGAGGCGGAAGCTTCGGACACCCAAATGCAAGGGAATATAAAATCAGGGAAGGGCTAATTGGAGATGTAAAGCGCAAAAGAATCGGCTTCTCAAAGACCCATCAAGCAATGCTCAAGCTTAACGACCTTATAATAGAGGTTTTCCTTGAAAAAGGACTACCGGCCTATTCTGTTTCTTCCTCATCGATCTTTCTTATCGAGGATGGGGATATTGTCTACGGAGATCTTGAAATTCTGAGGAAACTTTCGGAAAAAGGATTTATTCCAGTTCTCTTTGGAGACACAGCATTAGCCCTCGACAAGGGAATAGATATTCTCTCCGGGGATCAGATAGTTAGCTATCTCGCAAAGATGCTTAAGCCGAGCAAAGTGATTTTTTTGATGGACGTTGATGGAATTTATGACAAGAATCCAAAGGAAAAAAGTGCAAAGCTCATCACAGAGCTCACCAAAGAAGGAATTGAACATCTCCTCCAAAGCTCAGAATCAGCGGGAATAGATGTTACCGGAGGCATTGGGAACAAGCTCAGAAAAGCCCTTGAGATCGCTCACTATTCAGATGTTTACTTCATAAACGGAAAGGTTAAAGGGAACCTTACAAAAGTTCTCCAAGGGAAAAATCTTGGGACGGTTATTAAGAGGTGGTAAAAGTGGATAAGGAGGAGCTCACAGTTATTAGAAAGTTTGAGCACATTGAGCACTGTCTAAAGAAACAAGTTGAAGCTCATGTGAGCAATCAGTTTGAAAACATTCATTTTGTTCACCGTTCTTTACCAGAGATAGATAAGGATGAAATCGATTTGACCGTTGAATTCCTTGGAAGGAAGTTCGACTATCCAGTAATGATAGCCGGAATGACGGGAGGAACAAAACGATCACAGCTTGCTGGGAAGATAAACAAAACTCTCGCCAAAGCTGCCCAAGAGCTTAACATCCCTATGGGGGTTGGGAGTCAGAGGGCTATGGTAAGGAAGCCTGAAACATGGGAAAGTTACTACGTTAGGGATGTTGCGCCCGACGTTTTTCTCATTGGCAATTTGGGAGCACCCCAATTTGCTGAGAATATGCCAAACCGCTATGGTGTTGAGGAGGCCTTGAGAGCCGTGGAAACAATTCAAGCTGATGCCCTTGCTATTCACATGAACCCTCTGCAGGAGAGCGTCCAGCCTGAGGGGGATACCCAATACCGGGGTGTGCTAAAAGCCTTGGCAGAGCTCAAAAATGGGCTCCCATATCCAATAATAGCCAAGGAAACAGGAGCTGGAGTTTCGATGGAGGTTGCAATAAGGCTTGAGAGCATTGGTATAGACGCAATAGATGTTGGAGGTCTTGGAGGTACGAGCTGGAGTGGTGTTGAGTATTACAGGGCTAAGGATGAGAGAAGCAAAAACCTAGCTTTGAAGTTCTGGGATTGGGGGATTCCAACCGCCTTAAGCGTTGCTGAAGTTCGCTATGCTACAAGGCTCCCAATAATCGCCACAGGCGGAATAAGAGATGGCATAATGATTGCAAAGGCCTTAGCCCTTGGTGCAAACTTGGCGGGAGTTGCTTTACCTCTGCTGAAGCCGGCAGTTAAAGGTGACGTTGAAGGAGTGATTAAGATCCTTCAGCGCTACATAGATGAGTTAAGAAACACAATGTTTCTCGTTGGGGCGAGGAATATTGAAGAGCTTAGAAAAGTGCCTCTCGTGGTTACAGGATTTGCAAGAGAGTGGCTTGAGCAGAGGATTGATTTATGGGAGTTTTTAAAAAATAGAAAGCTTTAAAGGTTTTCTTTTTAATGCACACATTTTTAAACCCTATTATCAAGTATACTTTAACCCGGTGGAGTTCTGCTCCGCTACTCAAAGGGCCAAGGCCGACGGAAGTCCGCCTCAATAAAATAGTGGAGGAACTAAAATGATAAAAGTCTACACGTTAGGCGGTTACGAGGAAGTAGGAAAAAACATGACTGCTATTGAATACCAAGGGGAAGTCGTGGTTATTGATATGGGAATAAGGCTCGATAGGGTTCTTATTCATGAGGATGTTAATTTTCAGCAGATGAGTTCTAGAGATTTAAGAAAATTGGGTGCAATTCCTGATGATTCCCCACTCAAAAACAAAAAGGTCGTCGCCATTGCTCTTTCTCATGGTCATCTCGACCACATAGGGGCAATAGCAAAGCTCGCCCCCCATTATCCAAACGTCCCGATTTATGGGACCCCATACACAATAAAGCTTGCAAAAGGAGAAGTTAGGAGTGAACAGTATTTTGAGGTCACTAATCCGATGTATGAAACTCAGTATGGGGAGATTGTTCAGGTTAGTGAGAACTTAGCGATAGAGTTCGTGCAGATTACTCATTCAATTCCCCACTCCTCAATAGTTGTTGTTCATACTCCAGAGGGAGCTGTGGTTTATGCATGCGATTATAAGTTTGACAACCACAATCCCATCGGAGAAAAGCCAGATTACAAGAGGCTTAAGGAAATAGGGCAAGAAGGTGTAAAAGTCCTTATACCTGAATCCACAAGGGTTGCTGAAGAAACAAAAACACCAAGTGAAGCCTCTGCAAAGCTGCTCTTAGAAGACTTTTTCTACTACGAGGGTATGGAGGAGAAGGGATTAATAGCCACTACATTTGCCTCCCACATTGCTCGTCTCCAAGAGCTGATAGAGATAGCAAATAACATGGGAAGACAAGCAGTTCTCGTAGGTAGATCGCTTGCAAAATACACCGGTATAGCAAAACAGCTGGGTTTAATAAAAATGAAAGGAGCAAAAGCAGTTAGAAGTCCAAATGCTGTCCAAAAAACACTTAGAGAGGTTTCTCAAGCCAGAGAAAACTATCTCCTAATAGTAACGGGACACCAAGGCGAACCTGGGGCAGTACTCACAAGAATGGCCAATGGAGAGCTCTACGACATTGGAAAAGACGATACTGTGGTATTTTCAGCTGGGGTGATTCCAAATCCCTTAAACATAGCCCAGCGCTATGCCCTTGAAACAAAGCTCAGAATGAGGGGAGTGAGGATGGTTAAGGATTTACATGTCTCAGGTCATGCAAGCAGGGAAGATCACAGATATTTAATTAAGCTTTTAAATCCGGAGAACATAATTCCTGCTCATGGAGAGTTTAGGATGCTCACCCACTATGCTGAGCTTGCTGAAGAGGAGGGATATCTCATCGGAAGAGACGTTTTTGTATCAAGAAACGGTTACAAAGTTGATGTGAGGTGATAGAATGAAATTTGACTCGCTGTTTAAAGCATTAAAAGAAAAAGCCAAAGTGGTCGATGAGGCCATTTTTGAGCTCATACCTGAAAAGGAGCCCAAAGTTCTCTACGATGCAGCTAGACATTACCCACTTGCGGGGGGAAAGAGAGTTAGGCCTTTCATAGTTTTAACCTCTACCGAAGCTGTTGGGGGAAATCCGGAAAAAGCCGTTTATGCAGCAGCAGCCGTAGAACTGCTTCACAACTACTCCTTAGTGCACGATGACATAATGGATATGGACGAGAAAAGAAGAGGCAGGCCGACAGTTCATAAAGTTTGGGGGATAAACATGGCGATTTTGGCTGGAGATTTACTCTTCTCGAAGGTTTTTGAGGCGGTGGCAAAAATACCCGTCGAGGCTGAGAAAGTCGTAAGAGTTTTGGATGTTATCGCAAAGACGTCTAATGAGTTATGTGAAGGGCAAGCGATGGACTTGGAGTTTGAAAACAAAGGAACGGTTGCTATAGAGGAATACATGAAAATGATAAGTGGAAAAACCGGCGCGCTAATAGATGCTTCAGCTACAATAGGTGGGATCATAGGAACGGAAAACGAGGATTACATCCGAGCATTGTCAAAATATGGAAGAAACATTGGCATAGCATTTCAGATATGGGATGATGTCCTTGATTTGATAGCGGACGAAGAAAAGCTTGGGAAGCCTGTGGGAAGCGACATAAGAAAGGGTAAAAAAACGCTCATAGTTGCTCACTTCCTTGAAAATGCAAGCGAGGAAGATAAAGCAAAGTTCTTCAAGATATTTGGAAAATATGCGGGGGATGTAAAGGGAGAAGGGATCATAGAGGAGGACATTCAAGAAGAGGTTAAAGAAGCCATTGAGCTACTCAGAAAATATGGAAGTATCGAGTACGCCGCAAAAGTTGCAAGGGAACTGGCGGATGAAGCAAAGAAAGCACTAAAAACACTTCCTGAGAGTGAGGCAAGAAAACAACTCGAACTTTTGGCGGAGTTTATAGTGGAGAGAGAGTACTGATCTTTGCATCTATATCTTTTTAATTTGAAAAGTGGTTGAGCGAAAAGTTTATATATGCAATCTTGGCTTCTTTCTTTCGGTGCCCCGGTGGCTCAGCTTGGTGGAGCGGCCGCTTGGTAAGCGGCAGGTCGCGGGTTCAAACCCCGCCCGGGGCTCCAATAAAAGACTCTTTTGAGAGCCGTACCATAAATAGTTAAAACACCCAAACGATATTTTAATTTGATATTCATGAGCACCAGAGAAAAAATTTTAGAGTATATCACAAAGAATCCTGGGATAACCTTTCGTAAATTAGCCCAAGAGCTCAACATGGGGATAGGAAACCTTCAATACCACCTACAGCATCTTGAAAAAGAGGGAAAAGTTATTTCAAAGAGGCTTGGAGGGAAAAAATATTTCTTCCCTGCGGGTTTTGAAGAAGAATACAGGCGTCTTATGATAGCTATTTCAAATGAAAGCCAAAGAAAGATACTCCTTTTGCTTGCAGAAGGAGACAAAAACCAGGGCGAGATCGCAGAAAAGCTTAACTTAACCCCCTCTACTATAGCCTATCATACAAAAAGGCTTGAGACTTTAGGGATTATTACAAGGGCAAAAGATGGGAAGAACACTATTTATTCCCTTAACTGCGATGTTGATGTTCTACTTCGCATAATTAAGGAGTACAAGCCAAAAACCTGGGATAAGCTGGCGGATAAATTGATTGATTTAACGCTAACGTTTAGGGGGGAGGAGAAGTGATTGACAGTGTGGGATATCTCCTTGATGGATTTGTAATTATTCTAGGGGCGGTGCTGTCAGTAGCAGCATGGAAAGCATACAAAAAAAGCGGAATGAAAAGCATTTTGCTTCTTTTTTTGGCATTTCTAATGTTTGTTGCCAAGAAGGTCATTGAAAACTTTCATCTAATCAAAACATCACTATCCTCAGAAATCCTCGATGTGATTTCAACTACATTTGAACTCTTGATATTGATATTGTTTTTTATAGCGCTGATAAGAAGGGATTGAAATGCCGTTTGCAATATATTTAATAAAGGTGAGACCTGGAAGAGAAAAGGAGATCAAAGAAACACTGCTAAACGAGATGAACTTTGATGAAGTTTATGTAGTTACAGGCTCGTTTGATATAATCGGGAAGGTTCATATACCGCTCACTAGAAGAGCATTAATCGGCCTAAAAGAAGAACTGGAAAAGCTAGAGGGTGTCATAGAGGTTAAATACCTCGAAGCCAGAGACTAGCGTACTATTAAGAGCGGGGGCTTCACATTACCAGCTACTTCTTCCAGCAAACTTCCTATTCTAGTTTTTCCACTCTTTCCATATGCCCCCATTATTACGAGTGAATATTCACCACTGTTGGCTTCTTCAAGGATCTTGTCTTTTGCAATCCCCTCGACGATTTTTACGGAGCAGTTTACTCCCTCCCCCCGGCAGAACTTCAGCATTTCGCTCATTACGTCTTGAATGTCTCTCTTCATATTGTTCCAGACTTCCTCTTCAAAACTGCGCACTTTTTCAAAGTCCCCTTGTCTTGCTCCTAAATTGAATGCAACTGCCTTGGCTTCTCTTCTATCCAAAACTGAAAATAACACCACTTTTGCGTTCTTTTTCTTGGCAACTGCAACTGCATGAAGTGCGGCTTTTTGACTCCACTTTGACCCGTCTATCAACACGAGTATCTTCATTTTTTATCACCACACATATCTAGCCCACAAGATTCCAACACCCGCTCCTACCGTTAAGATCATTACAATGATGCCTATCTTAAGAAAGTCTATAAAGGTTATTTTTATACCTTCTCTCTCTGCTATTCCTATAACAACAACGTTTGCCGAAGCCCCAATGGCGGTTCCGTTTCCACCCAAACATGCACCCAGACTTAAAGCCCACCAAAGAGGATAAGTATTGAGAGACATCCCCATTGCCTTTATTAAGGGTATCATCGTTGCTGTGAATGGGATGTTGTCTATAACCGCAGATGCCAGAGCTGAAAGCCATGCTATAACTAGAATTGCATCCCCTTCGGCATGGACATGGGAGGTTATCCACTGAGCCATCTGCCTTATAAACCCTGTCTCAACTAAACTCCCCACAATGAGGAACAATCCTCCAAAGAAGAATAAAGTTGCCCATTCGATTTTTTCCAAAATCCCCTCAGGATTTTCCCTACTCCAGAAAAGAATCAAAGATGCCCCAAATAGTGCAACCACAGCCGGCTCTATTCTAAGCCTGTCGTGGACGAAAAAGAAGAGCACCACAACAACGATTGTTATGATGGACTTCTTAAAAAGAGCCAAGTCCCTAATTGCTGCTCTTTCATCCAAGTTGTCAAGTGTTCTTAAAATCCTCTCCTTTTTTTCTTTACTGACTTTAAGGACTTTCCGATAGGCGAGGTATACCACAAAAATCATAAGTATCAAATCAAGAAACGCTATCGGGCCCATGTTGAAGAGAAACTCGTTAAAGCTAAGCCCTGCAGCGGATCCTATCATTATGTTTGGCGGATCGCCGATAAGGGTTGCCATTCCACCAATGTTGGAAGCGAAAGTCTCGGAGAGAAGGAAGGGAAGGGGGTTAACTTCCATAAGTCTGGAAATGTAGATAAGCATCGGAGTTAACAGGAGAACTGTGGTCACGTTATCAAGAAAAGCACTTATGAGGGCCGTCACGACCGAAAAAAGAAGCAGAACTCTTATAGGTTCGCCTTTTGCAAATTTGGCAGTTTTTATTGCAATATATTCAAATAGACCACTCAACCTTGTTGTATTCACAATTATCATCATTCCAGCAAGGAGAAGTATTGTATCAAGATCAAGATAGACGGGAACTTTTCCCCATGGGACTACGTTAGTGAGGAGCACTAAAGAACCTCCGGCCATTGCGGCAACAGTTCTATGTATTCGTTCGCTTATTATGAGGGCATAGGTAAAGATGAACACTGCAAGAGCGAATACCTCCAATGGGGTCATTTGGACACCTCCTAATAGACCATTACCGGAATCTCCAAATGCTGGATTATCTTAAGAACCAAAGGGCTTAAAGGGGAGGTTTTTGTTATCTCGGCGCCGTAGTTTCTCGAAATTGCTAGCATGTCATAATTCTCAGCCATCCTTATTACATCATCGCTCTTGTTTCCAAAGAATATACGCCTTTGTATCTTCAGGCCATAGCTCTCGAGCTTTTTCGCCACGTTGTTAAGCAATTCTTCTCCCATTATCTCCTCTCTTCGCCTGAATTCCTCACTTGCTTCCGGACTAAGTGTCTGGCGCACAAGCTCAAATACTTGGGAATCCAGAATGTAAACAAGCAAAATCCTCGCTTCATAGGCGCTTATTGTTTCATACAACTCTGTGGGAATGTTCTTAACATACCTGTCAAGTGGCATCAATATGGAGTGAATTTCAGGGATTTTTCTTTCCTCCTCAGTTAAAAGAAACTCCCTGTAGTGCTTTATTATGTCCTCATACTTTTTTCCGGCTATGTGTTTAAACTTTCGGCCAATGAAAGAGGAATACAGGCCCATATTCTCTCCCCTTAACCGTTTTGATGATAAGCTTAAAAAAACTTTGGTTTAGATTTCCAATTTTGGAATCATGAACCACAAGAGATATTAAAGACCACAGGAAACTAAATCATCGGAGGTGAGAAGATGAAAAAAATACTCTCAACGCTAGCGTTGATCCTTTTGCTCTTGCCCCTTGTGAATGCTCAATGTCCAGAGAAGGGAAACACTGTTGTCCTAAAAGCTCCAGCAGTATCGAGAGCATCAAGCGGCGAACTAATAGGTGTAGCAACGGAGTTTGTTATCACAGTTGCCCCGGGAAATGGGCACGTATATGTAGAAACTTGGCCACTGGCGGAAGTGGATATGCAGGCATCGGCAAGATTAGCAGCTCAAGTAGCTGGGAAAGTTCTTGGTGTAGACATGAGCAAATATGATGTTTTTATCCAAGTAAAGTCAGATGCTCCAATTATTGGAGGTCCTTCTGCTGGGGGGACCATGACCATCGGCATAATAGCCGCTTTAGAAGGATGGAAAATAAGAAAAGACGTAATGATGACGGGTATGATAAATCCCGATGGAAGTATCGGACCAGTAGGGGGAATCTTAGAGAAAGCTTCAGCTGCTCATAGTGTTGGGGCAAAGTTCTTCTTAATTCCTGAAGGTCAGAGGATACAGACAGTCCAAAAGACAGAGCAAAAGCAAATCGGTCCAATAGTACAAATAACAAGCAAGTCCGAAAAAGTTGACGTGGTTGAGTATGCAAGAGAGAGATGGGGTCTTGAAGTTAAGGAGATTAGGGACATATATGAGGCCGTTTACTATTTCACAGGAAAGAAGATAGAAAAACCATCAGTACCGGCAGATTTGAAAGTTGACACCTCTTTCCTAAAGGACGATGCGCTAAAGGATTATGATGAGACTTTAGATTACCACAACCAAGTTGAGAATAAGCTCAAAAACAGCGACGTCAGCTATACGACATATTCTTATCTTAAAAATGCTCTAAATGAAGCCAAAGACAAGGTAGACGAAGCTAAAAAGAACTTGAATGAAGGTATGTATTATACAGCCCTAAGCCTTGACTTTCAGGCAAGGATTGCTATAAGACATGTGGACTGGTATTTAGACGTGAAAAACGAGGCCGATTTAGAGAATTTGCTGAAAAAGGTTGACACCGAAATAAAGGACACCGAGAACTATGTCTCAAATCTCACGATAAAAGGAATAACCATGCTCCAAGCAGTTGCTGCGAGTGAAGAAAGGCTTGAACAGGCAAAATCCCTTTTGAAAGATGCTTGGTCATCCTATTACGATGGAAATTACTGGGATGCAATAAGCAATGCTGCCTTTGCATACGAGAGAATACAAACAGCAAGATTCTGGGCATCTTTAGGAGAAAGATATGCAAAAGGAGAGATAATTGAGAGGGATGACCTAAAAGACACCGCAAGGGAATACCTAGATAATTCTAGACTTATAATAACCTACATAACCTCAATGTTTGGGGAAGCAAACTTTCCGGATCTAGTAAACTTGATGAATGAAGGGGAGGAATACTACCAAGACGGTAAATATTCAGCGGCTATTTTTTCGGCAATGGAAGCTAGAATAAGAGCTGAGGTAATCTTAGACACTCTGGGAATTGATAATGAGACTGTGCTTATGGACAAGCTTCAGAGAATGAAGGAAGATGCCAAAGTCGCTATTGCAATAGCTCAAAAAGAAGGCATATACCCCCTCCTAAGTTTGGCTTACTATGAATTTGCCCAAAGTTACGAAAAGCAGGGCGGTTTGGAAAATATTCAGACTGCGATGGTGTTCTACCAGTATGCAAAGGAGACCTCGACGGTATTCTTAAGCACAACGACTCCACCAAAGATAACAGAAGAGCCTCTCATCCCTCTCACTACGCCGCTTACGAACCACACGGTGCCTCAAAACACAACCTCTCCGGTTCAACAGGAAACTAGCGGATATCCAATACCCTTAATAGCCGGCACCCTTGTAATTGGTCTCCTTCTAGGCTTTATAGCTGGAAGAAAGACTTGAGCCTTTCTCTTTTTTCCTACGAAACTCTAAAATATTATAAAAACCTACTAACATTCATGAACTATCGAAAGATTTCAATCCTCGTTGTGGTTCTCGTAGTGGTGTCGTCAGTTGTCTTATTCCTAAAACCTTATTTTCCTAGAGGGGGGGAACTCATGTACTCTGGAGAGAAAATCCTCCTGCCAGAACCAAGATTGGAAGGGGAAATGAGTGTAGAAGAAGCTATTGCGAAGAGAAAAAGCATCAGAACATATAAAAATCAGCCCCTTACTATAAGGGAACTTGCCCAACTATTGTGGGCGTGTCAAGGAATAACCCACGACAACAAGCGGGCAGCTCCAAGTGCTGGAGCAACATATCCATTTGAGATTTTTGTTGTGGTTGGAAATGTGGAGGGCTTGAAGCCAGGGATATATCACTACGACCCCTTTGAACATAGTTTAACAATGATCAAAGAGGGAGACTTTAGGAAGGAGCTTCAAAAAGCGGCGTTGAATCAAAATTGGGTAGGAAAAGCTGCTGTTGATATTGTGCTAGTTGCCTTTTACGAAAGGACAACCAAATACTACGGAGAAAGGGGAGTTAGATACGTCCACATGGAGGCAGGGCATATAGGACAGAATATATATCTCCAAGCCACGGCTTTGAATTTGGGAACAGTAGCTGTTGGAGCGTTTTATGATGAAGAAGTGGCAAAAATCATCGGAACGAATGGAGCTCCACTCTATATCTTCCCCGTGGGGAGGATTTAGCATGGTAACTTTAGACCATTACACCCTCGGATACATAACCTTTGGACTTATGACGCTTTCAATGCTCAGCGGTGCTTTCATATTTCTCTCCAAAAAGAGAGAGTTATGGACAAAAATACATGTACTGATAAGCATACTCGCTTACCTCTTTATGGTCTGGACAATATGGGTGGTGAGATAAACTTATTAATCTCTCATCCTCACATTTTATGGTGATAAAAAATGTTTGTTGGACATTACAGAGACGTAGAAGAAAAGGAAGTTACGCTGGAAGGAGTTGAGAATACAACAATAAGATGGCTTATCTCCCCGAAGGTGGGAGCTAAAAACTTTGCAATGAGATATTTCGTTATCAGGAAAGGCGGAAAAATACCGATCCACCAACACGATTGGGAGCATGAGATATTCATCATAAAGGGAGAGGGATACATAACAAACGGGAGAAAAACCGTGAAAGTTATACCGGGCAGTTTTCTCTACATACCTCCGAATGAGCCACATGGATATGAAAACCCAGATTCAGAAACCTTTGAATTCCTATGCCTAATTCCAGTAAAAGAAGGTGCCATACCGCCGGAAGAGATGGGCAAGTGATTTTCATTTGGTGTCAGATTTTTATTATTTTTATTACAACATTGCTATGAAGATAGCATTGAACCCGAAAATTTTTTAAATCTGTCCTAACATATCTCGAGCGGGCTTTAATGGCAAATGGAATTGAAGTTGGAATAGAAGAAAAAGTTGAACCAAAGCAGGCTATTCTTTTAGGTTTTCAGCACGTCCTTGCAATGTTCGGAGCAATGGTTACAGTACCTCTTGTCGTAGGAATGGCCATTTTGCTTGATCAATTGTTGAGGTGATAAAGATGATAGAAGACAAAAGATGGAAGGGTGTTTACTCCTTCGATGACTCTCCCTACTTAATGGAAATTTTAACAGAGCTCAGAGATAAGGAAACAGACTCCATAACCTTTAGAAAAGGGCTTGTGAAACTCGGAAGGTTTATGGGTTACGAAATAATCAAAACAATGGAAACAGAGAAAGTAAAAGTTGAGACGCCTTTGGAGGAAACTGAAGGGATAATAGTTAAGGACAGGAGAAACGTGGTTATAGTAACAGTTCTTAGAGCGGCAGTGCCTTTGATGGAAGGACTTGTGAAGGTGTTTGAGCATGCTAGAATTGGAATAGTCTCTGCGGCAAGAGGAAAAGCTCCAAAATTTGAGATAGAGATGAACTACATCAAAATCCCCCATATAACACCAGAAGATACAGTAATCATAGCCGATCCCATGATAGCCACTGGATCAACTTTGCTGAGGGTCATCGAAGAGGTCAAGAAGTATGGTACTCCGAAGAGAATAATTGTATTGGGTGTTCTCGCAGCTCCAGAAGGAATAAGCAGAATAAAGGAAAAATTCCCAGAGGTTGAGATATTCGTAACAAAAATAGATAGAGAGCTCAACGACAAGGGATACATACTCCCCGGCCTTGGAGATGCCGGTGATAGGGCATTTGGAGCACCAATAAAAGCTTTCGACCCTGCCTCAGGTGCATCCAATAGAGTAGCGAAAATTTAAATATCTTCCTTCCAATATTTTTTGATCGAAATGGTGGATGTAGACGAGATTGACAAAAAAATTCTGATGGAGCTTAGAAAGAATGGTAGGATTACCTTTACAGACCTTAGTAAGAAGCTTGGGCTATCTGTGGCGAGCATAAAGAATAGAGTGGACAAACTTGAACGGCTTGGGGCGATAAAGGGTTACTCCGCTCTTGTGGAACCCGCTTTTCTTGAAGAATATCTACAGGCTTTAATAGAACTTGAGCTTTTATCCGATGATCCGCGAGCTGAGAGAATCCTCCAGGAGATAGGAAAGCTCGAGAACGTCTTGGGCATCTATAAAAAAACCGGCGAATTTCAGATAATGATAAGGGCCAACTTCAGGAACATGGACGAATTGAAAAGCTTTTTAAGTCTTCTTTCTCAGAGATACCTGCGTAAAAACCTCCGGCGATGGAGGGTCACCATAATCCTCGATGTTATAAAAGACAATGGCGTCCAGATTTCTAAAGGCTCACAAAGGAGATGATAAAGATGCTCTTTGTTATCAGAAGAGGAAGAAAAGATAGTGAGCTTGAAGCATTTTACATTGAAAATGAACCCGAAAAACTTTCCCAGATTCAAAATTTAAAAGCCGAGAGAATTTTCAGGCTGATAATGAGAGATAAAAGGCTTTTCAAGGTCTTGGAAGGAAGCAAATACCAAAATCCAAAAGAGATTGAAAAAATGCTGAGAACTGCCAGGATTGTTTTAACTTCTGATGCAGCGGAATGGGAGGAGTATTTTAAAATCAGGCTTCAAAACAAAAAAGTGGGAAAATCAGAGCTTTGCAGACTTTGTTTTTTAAATGGAAAAATAACCGTGCTAACCGAAGGAAATAGAATAAAGTGGCACCATGAATTTATTTGTGAAAGCTGTGCAGAGGAAGAGCTGAAAAACGAACTCCGCTACAGGTTTAGAAGTCTTGGAATGTTTGATCAAGCAAAAAAACTTCTCGAACGATTTAGAGATCTGAATAAGGTGATGGCTATTTTTGATCCCCGTTTTGATCCGACAAAGAATCCAGACGTTACGAAATGGGACGAGCTGGAGCCAAAGCGTATTAAGGTTGAAGAGCTGTCCATAGATGAGATAAGCATTCCCGAGGAGTTCAAGCGAGTTTTAAAAGAAGAAGGCGTTTCAAGCCTCCTTCCAGTCCAAAGCTTGGCCATAAAAAACGGTCTTCTTGAGGGAGAAAACTTACTGGTGGCTTCCGCTACAGCAAGTGGAAAGACTCTAATTGGCGAGCTTGCAGGTATTCCGAAAGCCATTGAAGGCAAGAAATTTCTGTTCCTTGTCCCCCTTGTGGCCCTGGCAAACCAAAAGTACGAGGACTTTAAAAGAAGGTATTCAAAACTCGGGCTTAAAGTGGCCATAAGGGTTGGAATGAGCCGCATAAAGACCAAAGATGAACTTGTCGTAGTAGACACTGGAATCGATGCAGATATAATCGTTGGAACTTATGAAGGCATTGACTATCTCCTTAGGGCAGGAAGAAAAATAGGAAACGTTGGAACCATAGTTATAGATGAGATACACATGCTTGATGACGAGGAAAGGGGAGCTAGGCTTGATGGTCTTATTGCAAGGCTCAGAAAGCTCTATCCAAATGCCCAGTTTATAGGGCTTAGCGCAACGATTGGCAACCCTCAGGAGCTCGCAAAGGAGCTTGGATTGAAGCTCGTCCTTTATGACGAGAGACCTGTGGCTTTAGAGAGGCACGTGATAATTGCGAGAAATGAAAGCGAGAAGTGGCGTTATGTGGCTCAGCTGTGCAAGGCTGAAACAATGAGAAAATCTCCCCAAGGGTTTAAGGGACAGAGTATAGTGTTCACATTCTCAAGGAAGAGATGTCACGAACTTGCGGCGTTTTTAACGAGTAAAGGCTTGAAGGCAAAGCCTTATCACAGCGGTTTGCCATATCATCAAAGGAAACTCACCGAAATGGAGTTTCAAGCCCAGATGCTTGATGTTGTTGTAACAACCGCTGCCTTGGGAGCGGGAGTGGATTTTCCAGCATCTCAAGTAATATTTGAAAGCCTCGCAATGGGCAACGAATGGTTAAGTGTTAGGGAGTTCCACCAGATGCTTGGAAGAGCTGGGAGGCCCCTATACCATGAGAAGGGCAAAGTTTACCTCATAGTCGAGCCTGGAAGGAAGTATTCCTCACAAATGGAAGGGAGTGAAGACGAAATAGCATTTAAACTCCTCACCGCACCAATAGAGCCCGTTTACGTGGAGTGGAGTGATGACATGGAGCAGGATCAAGTTTTAGCTCATGCATGTGTCTTTTCATATTTGGAGGATGTAGAAGAGGCTCAAAACAAATGTTTGGGGGCAAACCACAACACTGAAAAAGTTCTTGAAAAGCTCGAGGAGTTTGAATTTGTAAAGTTAAGAGGTAAGCTTGTAAGCGTCACACCATACGGAAGGGCCGTGAGCATGAGCTTTTTACTGCCAAATGAAGCTCAATTTATAAGGGAAAACCTCCTCAGGAGGCATCCAAGGGAAATTGCGATTAAGCTGTTGCCATTTGAGAACGTCTATCTTTCCGGAGTTGTTCAGAGAGAGCTTGAAAGTGCCGTGAGGGGAAGACTAAGTAGCAACATCTTTTCCCCAAGCTTTGCTTCAATTTTAGAGGAGCTCGAGAAAGTTCTACCAGAGGTTAGTCCAAACGTGCAGGATAAGCTGTTTTTAATTTACCAAGACTTCTTCATGTGCGAGGAAGAGGAGTGCACTGAATATGCCATGGAAAGAGTTTCGTCACTTATAATTGAGCTCAGAAGGCAGGGAAAACATCCGACCCAGATAGCAGACTACTTTAGAAGGCAGTATTCCCTTGTTGTCTATCCAGGAGACGTTTTTACATGGCTCGACGGCATAATAAGGAAGCTCGAAGCTATTGAGAGAATTGCAAAGGTGTTTAGGACAAAGAAAGCAGAGTTCGAGGCAAGGACTTTGAGAAGAGAGCTCGAAGAGGGGAGAAAGTTGAAAAAGGACTAACAGAGAGGTTAAAACTCAGATAATTAAGGCAATCCTGTGCTTGTTGTCAAATTCTGGAAAAGCTCTTTAACTGGTTTTCCAGAGTTCTTTTCTAATATTGCCATAAAATCATTTAAATCTCCTTCCCTAAGTCTATATTTTTTAAAGAACTCTCTGAGAGATTGGAAAAATGCCTCTTTGCCTGCATACTCCTCAAGCCTTTCGAGAACTAAAGCTCCCTTATAGGCGCCAACGGCGTAGTAAAGGTTGATATCCCTTTCCCATACTTTCCATACTTCCGTTAACGGAACATCTTTTTCTCCGTACTTTGTTGCTTTATGATATTTTGAAATCCCATAGTTCCTTAGCTCACGGTAACTTTCCTGTGAAGTGTTCTGGGCGTATTTTAAAGAGTAGTACCATGGAAAAGCCAGATTGAACCAGAACTGGCTCATGTTTGTGTCAAATGTAACTGTCCCAGGAACCCACCAATGTGCTATCTCGTATGCGTAGCCATATTTGTATCGTACGGGGTTGTGAGAATATGCTAAAGTATCAAGCATTAGACTCGAAATACTTATTCCTTTGGGGTAAACAACTTTAACTTTCCCATATCCCGGCTTTCCAAAATGTTTCATTCCGAACTCCAGAATCTCTGCGGTAAGATTGGCATATCTCTCTGCGGTTTTGTCATCAATATCCATGTAGTACACCGTTAAGTAGCCATTCGTCAGCTCTATTTTCTTAAATTCCCCAGCAAAAACTGGAATCACACCGCTGAATCCTTGAGGAAATGAAATTCTCCAGACATTGGAAGAAATTAGTTCGCCTGGGGCTATGACAGCTCCTTTGTCAGTTTTGGCTCTAACTTCGATGACATTGAAGAGCTCAACGGAGTTCAGCATAGGACGCAGAAATGTGCCTCTTAAAAATGCAATATCTTCCTTAATTTGTCCCTCAATGTACCCTCTTTTGGGTGCTATTTTCTCAATTTTTGAGTAGTCTCCACTGTATTTGATTTCTATGTCTCCTTTCTTGAAGTTCTTTGCTGGAATGACCACTGTAAAGCTCTGAATGAAGTCAACATTTTCGCCGTTCACTTTAATCTCTTTGATGTTAATCCTTGGTGTTCTTCTGAAATATATGTACGGCTGTGAGGTAACGTTGCTGTAAATTACAGCTCCCTCAAACTTTTTCTGCTTCATGCTTATCTTCAGAGTTATTGTCGTTTTTTCTATGTTGCTTGTTTCGTAATCTTCAACCTCTAAAAATTCAAGAAAATCTTTTTCGTTGACAGTTGGGATGTTTCCATCCTTTAATGTGTTTATGAGAGCTTGTGGGCCATAAGTATCTGCAATGTATCTTAGCAAATCCCCAGCTTCAGCATACAAGGTTTCATTGTATTCTTTTCTCAGGTCTAAGGACTTCAATTGCTCTATGCTCACGTAACTTTCTTGGGAACTCATTGGTATTCTAAAGTTCAACACTCCAAATCCAATGACGAGTACATCTGGAAGCTTTTCACCTGCCGCAAATTCCAAGAGTGCTGAAACAATTTCAAACGAGGAGTACATGCCGCTTTCTTCTATCAATACAATGTGTATTTCTCTGTTCTGGTAATCTACGAACCAGAGCGTATTTTTTCCTGTGATGTTTTTCAAGCTGTCTTTTGATGGATATAGATATATCTTTGCCTCCTGCGGTTTGATCCCAAAAAGCTTGAAATGACCTTCATAAGTGCTGTCTGCACCAAGAAGAAGCATATTAAGTTTTGACTGCAATATCGGATCTTTGTAAACCTCTTCCGGATAGTAGATTTCGAAGTACTTTGTGGAATTGTGGAGCCAGCTCTTATAGACCTCTGCATTAATGGGTTGCAGACTTTCTGAAGTCTGTGTAGTTTCTGCAGTGCCTCGTTGCTGTATCGTGGTTGTTGATTGGGTATTTGATATGCACCCAAATGTTGCGGTTATAATAGTCAAAGTAATCAAAGTCAATAAAATCTTAAGAAGATTACTCATGACGTTGTCCCCCTTGGTGATTTATGATGCTTTATTTATTGTTTTCCTTTATTGTGTTTTAATAGTTTTCTCGCCATATGTAAAAACATTATCTTGTACGCTCTTTTTGATTTGGTTGTTGGTTATGGTCATGCTCTTGGGATTCTCTCTATGATAGCCTCATCCCTTTATTTCTGCTCTTATTAAACAGATAAAGGGATGAAAATATCGCCAGTGACTTATCCAGTAATTCAAGGCTCGCATAATTACAGAACCAAGCGTATGCCACTATATGGGCAAGAATTTAAATAATTCACTATATTATCACCTTACTCCTTTCACCTTTTCTGTTTGGATTTACCTCCCTTCTCATTGCTGACTCTCATGCAGTTACTCCCCTTGCTTGCTTAAATAGCACAGCTAACATAGCAGTTGCAACAGGAAATGTGAGACACCATACTGCGAGAGATACCATCGTAGCCGTCATAATTCCCAATCCACCTAAAATGACACCTGCAATACCTGCCACGCCGTTCACGATAAAAAGCCATCGTAACCATCTCCCCAATTTATCTCCGCTGAAAATTTGACTAACAAAAATCACAGTCAAGCCCATGAAGCCGTAACCTATGCCTTCAATCGTGTTTGTGCTAG
>Ga0190315_1000166_pt1 | contig 41820 bp, 27 predicted proteins | sample 48701101_MG_FD_161673 | JGI IMG/M metagenome (GOLD analysis project Ga0190315, IMG submission 161673) | Hydrothermal vent sediment bacterial communities from Southern Trench, Guaymas Basin, Mexico - 4870-11-0-1_MG | ecosystem: Environmental > Aquatic > Marine > Hydrothermal vents > Sediment ...
GACGAGACGAGACGAGACGAGACGAGACGAGACGAGACGAGACGAGACGAGACGAGACGAGACGAGACGAGACGAGACGAGACGAGACGAGACGAGACGAGACGAAAATATTCGTGTACAGTCCGCCCAGAAAGGAAAGTCTGCTGGCAACATTCGCCATTGACAACCACCAACCAATATATATAATATGCCACAAAAAACATCATATAAATCAACGGTTCTGGGTTTGGTACGTTTCCGAAATGATTCTAGTTGTGGGCGAATCTTCTCAAATTCTTCTCGACTAATATCGCTGGGGTAAATTTTTCTCATAAGTTATTCCTTAATTATTGATTATTTTAGTCTATTTTTTGATTTTAACACATATAAAAGATTTTGAACAGGTTCTTAGAGACGCGAATTGTAGAGACGCGATCGCGAAGCGTCTCCGATGCATAGACGCGATCGCGAAGCGTCTCCGATGCATAGACGCGATCGCGAAGCGTCTCCGATGCATAGACGCGATCGCGAAGCGTCTCTACGATCTCATCAAAAAACCTCACAACTAATCCGTTCAATCTCCTTATCCAGAGACGCGAGGCCTCAGAGACGCGAGGCATCGCGTCTCTACAATCCGTTCAATCTCCAGAGCCAAAGTACTAAACATGAGATAGAACGCTGATTAGACTTTATGTCATGATTAACACTGATTAAAATCAAGACGGATTAAAAAAATTGAATTGGGATGATTAAACGCCACGGAATGACACTTCAATGCACGGAATTTTTCCGTGTATTGAAGTGTTTTTCCGTGGCAAAATCTATCGAAGCAAATGTGCCACAATCGGTTCAAAAACACATCAATACTTTTTGTTTTAAGCATAAAAAACGAGAGGGGCCGAAACCCGACTATGTTGCTAAAAGATTAACCGCAGAATTTAAAGATTATTTTGTTTCCTTGATTGGTGGAAATCACGCACAAAAAAATTATCGGCACAATATCCAAACTACGGATAAGGAAATCATCGCGTTAAATCAAATTGCTGATATGTTTTTGGAAACAAAAGATGCAAAAGGCAAAGAGATTCTGCTGCAAATCGAATTTGAGGCGGAATACAACACTGATAAGGAGATGGATAGACGCATACTGCATTACGACAGTTTTGTCGATTTTGATCAACAAAGGATACATGCGAGAAATAAACACCAACCCGAAAGGGAATTATTTACGCAAGTCTTTTATCTTCGACGCTCTCCCAAATCAGGGCGTAAAAAGCCTCTGATAGAGCATGTTGATAGAACAGTGACAACGCCAACCTTATCTGTTCCTAAGCCGATAAAATATACGGCGTATCATGTCTATCAATTTGATATTGTTGATATTTTCAAAGTCAATCTGCCATTCCTGTTTTGTTTTGTTGGCAATATGAACAAAGTGACTCCTTTTCAAATACGACAACATGAGTCAGAAATACGGGAATTGATTTACGGCGATTTGACTGAAATGCAAAGAGGAACGATGAGGTTGGTACTTGCGAGTTTCAAACAAAAAGGATACTATGAAAAAGATAAATCTGATAACATTGATATTATTAAACAAATGATTACCGTAAGTGAAATGTATCGCGGAAATGAAGAGGTTGTCCGTGCGGACAGTCTTCAACAGGGTGAAGAAATAAGTTCTATCAAGTGGTTTTTGCGTGGACGGTTAGCATTCTCTGATCTCGTAGAAGAATTGGGGGAGCCAAAAGCGAACCGAGTTCAGCAAAACGCTGCTAATTTAAGAAAGGCAGTGGAAAATGGAACATCCTGGGTGAAAATATTGGAACAGTTAGATGAATAAATGTAGAGACGCGATGCCTCGCGTCTCTGATGCTTCGTTCGCGTCTCTAATCGCGTCTATACGAATCCATCAAAATATTGCAAGCGGCTAGTAGATTTCGCGAAGCCTCGCGTCTCTGATGCTTCGTTCGCGTCTCTAATCGCGTCTATACGAATCCATCAAAATATTGCAAGCGGCTAGTAGAGACGCGATGCCTCGCGTCTCTACAATCCGTTCAATCCCCATATCCGTTGTACTCAATACCCCTTCTTATTATATAATCCCTACCCTTATTCTATTTGTCACAGGCGAAAAGAGGCTATGCAAGAAATCAAACAACACACGAGACACCTGTTGCCAAAATGGCAACTCATTGTTTTTATGACGCTTATCCCGCTGCAAGCGGCTAGTAGAGACGCGATGCCTCGCGTCTCTATTTGGGCTGTCACATTACCCGATAATCAGACTTTCGTCATTTTGTTTCTCTGGTTACTGGGCATTTTCATTTTAGGTTTTTCGTTATACCGCATTCTCTTGAAAAACCAAATCCGTCAAGGAGTGCATCCTCACATTTGGCGCGATACGCTGATTTTTTTGGCCGTCGGCCTATATTTATTAGTTTTATTTTTACAATTGCTTGATCAAATTGGACTGGGTTGGTTTGCCGCGATAGGTTTTATTTACCTAGCCATGTTATTAATGTGGATTTCTTTAGGCAAAGCCTTGCGGCCACTGATTTTCTTTTTAGTCATCATGGTGGCGATTATCGCGTTAACGCTGGTTAATGTTTGAGGAGAGGAAGACAATGGCAGAAAATACCAGTGGTATACAAAAACAGCATCCGGCAATGATGATCGGTTTGGGCGGTACTGGGAAACAAGTTTTATTGAATTTCCGGCGCATGTATTATGAACGCTATGGCGCGAAACATCCCCCTTATGTGGGCCATATTTGGATCGATACCGATATCCGTAACTTGCTGCTTGATGGGAAAGAAATGGATTTCTTGATGAAAGAAGTCGATTTTGATGAAGGCGAAAAGGTTTCGGTGGAACTTCAAAAAGCCGATTTGCAGAATTTTTATGATTACCCTAATGATTATCCGCATATTTTTTCTTGGTTTGATAGACGCTTAGAAAAGCATGGGCATATTCTCAATGGGGCCGGTGGCATTCGCAGTTTTGGGCGTCTCGCTTTCTTTCGATACTACGATGAAATTATGCGAACCGTGCGTGATATGCACGGCAAAATCAGCAATGTCGCGACGCATACTGATAGCAGTTTAGAAGACAATGGGGTTATTTTAGACAGTGGGGCCCTCGATATTTGGTTGATTTTTTCAGTTGCCGGCGGTACAGGCAGTGGCATGTTTTTAGATTTTGCCTTTGCTTTACGCGATAGATGGCCGAATGTTCAAATACGCAGTCTTATCATACTCCCCTCTGTTTTTCACAATAATAAAAAAGAGCGGGTTTATGGTAATTCTTATGCCGCTCTGATGGAATTAGAGCATTATGGTTATAGCAAAAATGATATTGAAACCGCTGTTCAAGAAGATTTACATCGTTTTCCCCTGGCTTGGACGAAGGAAATGTTTGATCAAGGCAGAACATTACAAGGCCCTGTGTTTGATACGACTTATTTGATTGACAATTCACCGGCCAGCCATGCTGGCAATCTCGCACTCGAAGACAAAAATGCGTTGTGTCGGATGCTGGCTGAATGGTTATATATTGAATATGGCAGCGGCTCAGATGTGAGTGGATTAGCGGCCGAGCGTCGCGCAACGGAAGTCAATTTCAGTACGGCACTGAATCGGGTGTTTCCTTATAAATACCAATATGAAGGCCTTGAATTTACAGAAGTTTTTTCATGCCGCTATTCTAGCTTTGGCCTGTCTAAACTGTATATCCCAGTTGATCGCGTAGAAACGGCTGTACAACATCGTTTAGTCAAGGAATTGATTGAAATTTGGACAAAGGAGCGGCCCATTCCACCGCATTTGGATGAATTGCTGGAAAATGACACGCTCCATCAAGTTGGCATTAACAATCAAACCACTTTCCGTGATTTTATCCGGGCCTTAGAAACGGGCGATACCAAAGAGCGTTTAACACACCGTTTAGAAAACCTCATTTTGGAGAAAAAAGGGGAATTTCTGAATATGGCTAATTCGAGTCAAACGCGACAAAGAATACAACGCTGGATGCGAGATGTCTTACAAGATCAATTGGATCACAGCGATGCCAGCCAAGAACATTGGGGAAGCCTCTCTAAAAGTATTCAGCAAAACAGTGAAACCCACTATCAAACGGTTACCCAAAATCTCCATCAGTTGATCACACGCTACCTCAGCGAACCCAAATATCGCTTTGATGTTGCGCGTGAAATACTACGTCGGATGCGTGAACGATTGACTGATGATGCTGATAATTTTAGAACTATGGGGGAACGCAATCGCAATGCCAGTCAAAATGCGGCCAGAGAAGTACAACAATTGTTGCAATGGCTAGATGATGTCAAAGGGCTGTTTACCCGTAAAACCGTGATTGAAGTCGCATTAGAAGCGATAGAGCGACGGATGAAGGGCGAATTGCAAGCTCAAGTCTCTGGCACAGCGGCCGACTTAGCCAATCGACTGGCCGATTATATTGGGCGAGGGGTGATTGATAGGAATGCTCAAGGTGAAGAAGTGACGGTTGAAACCGGTTTGATAAAACAAATGATGGATTACCGCACTGCCCTGAAAAACGAAGTAGGGGGGCGTTTGAAAGAACGCATTCGCGCCTTTGATAAGATCGAACCGTCACCCATTTATCAAGAAATCAGCGAAGGCACTCAAGAAACGGATCGCTTTTATATTGATCAGTATAACCATCCAATTGTGGAAAGCACCTTAGCCGAATGGGAAAAACGCTTTTTTGAAAAACAAGGGCCACAAGGGCCAAAAGACTTATGGGCAATGCGTCACACGCTCAAGCAAGGCGAAAATAAATTGATTAATCGCCTACTTGAGTTTGCTCATGAAAGCATGAGTCACCTGAAAGACAAAACGGTTGACACGATTGAACGTTTAACCGAGCGTCACAAACCCGATTCCGTACAATACCAAGCTGCGATTGATCGATTACTGAATTATGCCCACCCTTGGTTACCCGAACCCAGCCATTTTGTCGATAGAGAAAAGGTGTTAAACCAAAGACAATATGTTTACTGGGTAGCCCGCTATTATCGGCCCGGTTCCGAGCGTCACGAGGAGTTTGAAAAGAAAGTCAAACAGAAAAATCAACTGTTCAAGTTCCTAGATACCTCAGCAGATCGCATTTATGGGGCTTCAGAAGTTGCCGGTTTTCCACTGATGGTGATTCCTGATTTAGATCGTTATCGCAATGAATCGTACTACTCGCTTTTAGAAGGCGGCGAAGTCTTGCATACCGACTTAGCCTTTGAAAAATTTCAAGATTTACTGATCAAACGGCCCGAAGAAGTCAAGTCTTATATCGAAACGTTGGGGATATTTCTCAAGGCCACCTTATTAGGCATCGTCAAAGCGGGTAAGCGCATTCAAGACGAACAAGGTGGCTTAATGGAATACCACTACATTGACGACTCGCAAATTTATCCCGAAACCTTAGATTTGGGCCCATTTTCAGTCGCGATAGCGCGTTTATCGCGCCCCAAAGAGGCCAAATTACGTGGCCGTATCCAAAACAGCGTGATTGATGCCCTCAATAACATGGATGACAAAACCTTAAGGAAATGGTGCGCCCTGCTCTCATTCCATGCTGGGGGCGGACAAGAGGCCTCATATTATTATCGTTTTCCGAAAAACCACGTTGTACGCGCCATCTTCCGTCGAGAAGCCGAAATGTTGATCAACCAAAATGGAGAATCCATGAAACAAGCCGCCAAAACGGAAATGCAAAACTTGACAGAATGGGCCCTAAAACGCCCCGTAGGCCAAAAACAACCTTGGGCCTTGGAAAGCCCTGTCGGTTCAGGGATTTTTATTATTTCGTGAAGCTCATTACCTTCTGCAAAATAAATTTTGCACTCCGACCAGAAGCCTAAATTGGAGTGCAAAATTTATTTTGCGGCGGCCTATTGGAGTGCAAAATTTATTTTGCAGCGGCCTATTGGAGTACATGTTATTTTGCTTCAGTGCAATTGATAACTACCTTTTTTTGGGAAAATGCACTTTGCAAACCGACTTAACATAAATGTATATACTTGATTTAATAGGGAAACGCTATAAATATTCATGTGCGGCTCTATAACTTATGCACATTTAGCGGGTTCATTTTATGACCTTATTTTTTTCTTGAAGAGGGAATCAAAAAAGCCTGTTTTATATCTAAACCAAAAAAATGCTTCTCATATATTTCAGTCACTTTATTTTTTTCTGATAGCAATTGATTGATTACAGGTATTTCCTCGTTGTCTTTGTTAATAACGACAACACGAGATAAGGAGATGAGTTCATCCTTATTGAGTTTAGTCGTTAATTGTTCGCTAATGATTTTTAAGGCTTCTTGTTTATCAGCATCAATCCACTTAGCACTGACTAAAACATCCCACTTACCTGGCGAACCCTCTCTAAGGAATAAGGCAAATAATTGAAAATCACCTTTTTGACGAACAAGGTACTTTTCAATCTTAAGCATTTTTTGAATTAATTCATTCATAGTACTTTCATTAATTTTTGGGTGGACATTATCATATCATAAGCATCTTGTTCTGAAACGGTTCCTATCGGCTCATATCTGGCCTCTGGATTCCAATTAGCCACGTTTGACCAATCGTTGAAGGAAACGGTTTTTATTTTCTCCTCTATCCCTGACAAATGTAGTAACACGTCCAAATCATGTGTTTTAAAACATCTATAGTTAGCAAATTCTTTGTTTGTTGAAGGATAACCAGACCATTTCAAGGTTTCACAAATTCTCGCTTTGAGTCCCAATTCTAACGCATAACCACAAATATAAGCTGCACCATCATAACGTTTTGCCTTCAATAACACTTCCGCATCTTTGATTCTTGCTCTGGCAATTTTTTTGAGTTCTGTCCTTTTAATCATCTTTTTAAGTTGAGCCTTTGGTTATAAAAATAAGATGCCTGCAGTTCCTCTTCTACGATAAACAATCAAGAATATTATTGAGATTATTGATGACTTTGTGATTTTTTTAAAATCAGTCCTAAAAAACAAAGTCTGCTGCATTTTTTGGCTTAGAACCGATTCAGCTCAATGAATTGACAAGTGTTCAAGATACTGCATTTCTTTAGCGATATTAAGCTGCATATTGGTTTTAGCCAGTTCGAGCATATCTTCTACCACCGGATATAATTCTTGTTTTTTCAACCAGATTAAGATATTAGCTAAATGCCAAATTGATGCTTTTCCTTCATGCAGAGGTTCAGGGAATCGAGCACCACTATTCACCATAAGCTTTTGCATGTTCTGGCGCGTCAAACCCAAAAGTTCTGCTACATCGGATAAGTCAACAAAATCAGGTGTCACTTCTACCAATCTGACATTTGGAATGACTTTTGTAACTTGAATAATGCCACTAGTCACAGCATCAAACGCGGAATCGGCGACACGAATAAAGTTCAGAGCGATGCGACCATTTTGCCCAATACCTATGAGTGCATCGTCACAGCCATTGGCACTAAGCTGTTCGACATAAATATCTGGTTTTTCAAAAGCATCTGGGAGCCGAAATTTTAGCGTAAATTCATACTCTTTCATATTGCTCACTCCTAATCGGTATCTGAAGGTTCAGCGGTACAGTTATCAACTACGCGCCTAATTTGCCTTGCATGATTGATTACGTTTCTAGGCGTACTCCAGATACTGGAAATACAAAATTCTCCGCATCGGCATTCTGAATCATTGTACGGACAATACATTTTCCCCCAAGCATGTCCTCCACTGACTTCTATATGCCAACCTTTTGATTCGGCATATCTGATGGCCGTTTCGATTTCAGATTTGGGGTGTTTTTTTCGTGGCATAATACAAACGAGATAGGCGCGTGGAAATCAGAACAAGATACAAGTACAATTGAAAGTGTCAAGTAGGGGAGTTCTATTGGCGGTGAATTTGTCAGCATCCGCAAACAAATCCACCTTTTATAAGTGTCGAAATCAGGATAAAAATTGAGATTTTGAAATAGCATACTTTTCATAGGTGTTCTGGTTTTTTTTAATATGTTGACTTATAAGATATATTTTTTAATCAAAATGAGAGGGTTTAAAAAAACATTCTTGCCCGTTAAAATGTTAATATCTTGATTAAAACTCAAATCAAAACACCAATCTTTATTTTGATTTAAACGGGTTACTTTAAACGGTTTAATAATCATGTTAATCCTTGATATTAGTATTGTTTAGTATCAATTGTCTGAACCGTTTTTTTAAAACGAGGTGAACTTAAATTTTTATCGTTCCTACCGCACCCGCATAAGAATACGCATTCCCAATGACGTTAATCGGGAACGAAAACAATAACAATAAATCACATTATATATGTACTGTATTTATCATCCTAACGATGCCCAAATTTACTCTGTCGTTAAATATAAAGTCAAAATCAATTTTGAAACCAACTAAAATGGTTTGAGCTTAACTGGTATGACATAAATCCAATGACATTAATTCAATTTATCGTTCTCACCGCTCCAATGCCTTTCAACTAACTGTATTCCTTAATAATATGACACCGTTAAGTTGTGACTTATTTCTATCAAATGATCATCATTTGTCCATAAAGCACTACATTGATGCCAAATGAAGTGCATCATGTGTTTTTAAATTTGGATAATATGATGCTCGCAATAAACAGGTATTTTACCGCAAAGATTTGCGCCGCGAAGCGTCTCTACGAAACCGCGAATTGTAGAGACGCGATCGCGAAGCGTCTCTAATTACAAATAAACATTGCTTCTATTAAAATACCTGAAGATTTATGCTTCAGTACTTAGTTGACAGTTTGTTTGTCATTTTAGGAGTTCAGGAGTTCATAAGTTCATGAATTAATAAAACGATATGTCAGGCAAAAAATTTTTATTGAAATTTTGAACAGTCACTGTTCACACCATTTTTTATTTTTACTGAGATTATAAATAATGACTGAAGGGTGCCAATTCATCAATTCATAATTTAAGTTTTGTGATTTCAAAAAGTATAACGAAACGTCGTTGTACTAAACAGACGTTGTGCCACTTTTGACAAATTGATAGGGGGTAAGTATTCTAGCCTTTTTATTTTGAGGGCTTATTGCTTGATAATCTTCAAGTGCCACTTGGGCTTTATCTGCATAATTTATTTTTTAGATATCCTGTGATAATTGATAATTGTTTTTAGATATGAAAACGCTCAAATTTTATTCTTATCAAGTTGTTAGCCTGATGTTGCTCGTATTGCTTGCTTCCTGTACTTCACAAGAAGAAATGATGAAGCAATATAAAGAACAGGCCATTTCCACCGCTTGGAAACAAGAACAACAATTAGTTCATCTTGGACATGCGGGTACTTATCAATGGACTGAGGCTGAAAAAGCAGAATTGCTTGAAACCGCCACAGTCATGGGCTATGAAGGGCGATATCTTAATCAAGATGTTGAAACGCATTCTCAGCTTGCCAGCAATCCCAATAATATTTATTTTGCAAAAATAGGGGAAAAAAGACCGTCTTTAGAAACCAGTTTGGCCCCTTTGCGTTCTTATATGATCAGATATGAAAAAAATAAGTATGGGTTTTGGGGTGCCTTGATATCGGTTATAACAGTGTTAATCATCGCCTTCCAGAGAAAACGGGGCATTGTTATATACCCCGCTATAATCGGTGCTATACTCATGGCTATTCGGATGGGGGTTATTTCAGGCGGATCATATCTAGCCATTCTTGGTGGATTAGCCAGCGGCCTGATTGCGGGTACAGTCGCCGGTATTTTTATTTTCTTAGTGGTTTTATCAGCAGGGGGGTAACCTCTTTTTGACTAAAAGCTTATAACGTCATTGCGCCCACCTGCCATCCTTTTGGATAGAATGTTGATTGTCATGATTAAACTGATTGACACAGTATCAATAAAAAATCAGCGTTAATCAGGCCATCATCAGCGTTATCAGCCTTCTATCATGGCTTTGATGTGCAATGTTTGAGTCATTGGCAGCTGCGTTGAATCTAACAAACGCCAATCATCGGCTGCCAGTTGAACAAAAAAGAACCCCTCTTCTAATTCAGGCAAAGCACTTTGATAAGTATTGTCACCAAGATAGACTAAACTCACTGCTTTATCAAAACCGGAGCGGGTGTGGTGACTCAATTGGAGCTGAATTTGATTGGGTAAGGTGTAATCAGGATGGGCTTTCAGATTGAGCTGGATCAGTTGATATTCAACCTTAAAACGTAAAGTGGCTTCTAAACCATGACGTGCTGCGGCTTGATCACGTTCTAAAGTCCGATTGATTTCTAATCCTTGTTTATAATAATCATCCACCACTAAGCCATCATTGGAATGGATAGCAAGCGCAATGGTGATCATGCCACCCATAACAGCTGACGCTGGAAATAAAATCAGCAACCAAACAAAAGGTTCACGATACCAAGATTTTTTCATTTTTCATTTATCCTTTTTTGGTTTGATATAGCGTTTCCCGATTAGGTTAAATACATTTTTTTTGATGTAGGGTGGGTAGGAGCTCGCTACGCTCCGATCTACCCACCCTACAGTTACTGCGTTTCACACACATTCAACCCCTTCTGGATTGTGCATTTTAATTGATTTTTAGTGAAAAGCGGTTGGCTGTTAAATAAAAAAAAGGCAATTTAAGTACTGAACCAGAAATAAACAGGTATTTTACCGCAAAGATTTGCTCGGCATCGCGTCTCTACGAAACCGCGAATTGTAGAGACGCGATCGCGAAGCGTCTCTAATTACAAATAAACATTGCTTCTATTAAAATACCTGAAAATTTTTGGCGAAAGTACTTATAACGAGAAACGAGAGTATAGTTCCTTAACGACGAGTAATTGGCCCCAAAAAACGGGCTTCTTCTGTAATGGTGATGCTTGCATTTTTTCGCGCCGTTAATTGGAAGCTAACAAAAGTACTGCGTTTTTTCAGCAAATCAGGATCTGCCGCTAAACGCACCGGCAATGTCATCACAGCACCTGGTTCAATTTCAATCTGACGATCTATGAACAATTGCAATCCTTCAATACCCAAAGCGGTGACATCATAAATATGGGGCTGGTTATCTATATTCATCATGCGTAATCTATAAACATTTTCAATTAAACCATTCCCACTTTCTCTAAATAAACTATTGCGATCACGAATCACGTCTAGTTGTACAAGAGAACGTGTATTGATGGCGACACTTATGCCAATAAAGACAGCTAATAAGATGCCAGCATACACAAAAAGACGGGGTCTCAAAATATGAGTGGGTTTGCCATTCAGAACATTTTCAGTGGTGTAACGAATCAAACCTTTGGGATAATTCATTTTGTGCATAATGTCATCACAGACATCAACACAGGCTGAGCAACTAATACATTGATATTGCAAACCCTCACGGATATCAATGCCGGTGGGACAAACTTGAACGCACATTGTACAGTTAATACAATCACCTAAACCTTGCGCTTTATAATCGGAATCCCGTTTACGCGAACCACGCTGTTCGCCACGTTTCTCATCATACGCAATGATCATCGTATCCTTGTCAAACATGGCACTTTGAAAACGGGCATAAGGGCACATGTAAATGCACACTTGTTCGCGCATCCAGCCCGCATTACCATAAATGGCAAAACCATAGAACAAAATCCAGAATGTTTCCCAACCGCTGAGATTGAAGGTGATAACCTCTTGCGTTAAGTCATGAATCGGAACGAAAAACCCAACAAAGGTGAAGCCTGTAAATAATGAAAAAACAACCCATAAGCTATGTTTAGTCGCTTTTAGGCGAAATTTACGAAATGATAAGGGTGCCCTATCCAGTTTGAGTTGTTTGGGCCGATCACCTTCAACGAGACGTTCTATCCATAAAAACGCATCCGTCCAAATGGTTTGTGGACAAGCGAACCCACACCATAATCGCCCCGCTAAACTGGTAAAGAAAAACAGGGCCAGTGCGGCAATCATCAACAACAATGTGAGATAAATAAAATCTTGAGGCCAAAACGTGAGGCCAAAGAGATGAAATTTTCTGGCAGGTAGATCGAATAGTACGGCTTGCCTGCCTTCCCACTGTATCCAAGGGAATATGTAGTAAATCCCTAATAAAGTGAAGCCACTTAACGCTTTTAAGCGGGTAAAAAATCCTAGCACAATGCGCGGATAAATTTTTTCATGATCGGCGTAAAGGCTTTGCGGTTGTTCTGCCTCATCCGAATGATATATTGATGATGTCATTAATGAGTACCTCTTGTGTTAGTTATAATAAATCTTAATTCGTTTAACAGCAAAATCATCGTTGTTAAACTTTGTTCATTTTTTGTAGATGATATCCCTTTTGAGGATTTTGCGCAAGCACAGACTCAGCAAGGGGTAAAAATAATAGACTTATCAATTACTTATCAATTTTTAAGTTATTTATTCTTCATCGAGTTCAGACACCAATTTTACGGGAATTTTGGTACGATTCTTATTTAAGCTAATTATTTATTAATTAGCTTTTTAAAATTTTTTTAGTATATCACAAAACTTGTGCTTCAATACTTAAGACCGTTTTTTAAAACATGTTTAAAATTACCCCAAAACACATCCAAGTTTATTATAAAGAACTCAAAGAATTTGAGCGTTTAGGGCAAGCCCATGAAGGTACCGTCAAAATCGCTTTTCAACATCTTTTAGAGGTGATTGCTAAACAATCACAATGGGTATTAACTCAAGAAAATACCCTGAATCGGGGCAAAAAGCGCATTCGTTTAGATGGTGTGCTATTTGACAATGCCAACATTCCTCGCGGCTATTGGGAGGCGAAAGATTCTAAAGATGATTTAAGTCAAGAGGTTCACAAAAAGCTTGTTCAGGATAATTACCCTGACGATAATATTATTTTTCAGGCCCCTGATCGGGCCATTTTATATCAGAATGGGCGCGAAGTTTTAGATTTGTCTTTAGCGGAATCCGCGAATTTAATCAAAGTCTTAGCCGCATTTTTTAATTTCAAACGTCCAGAATATGAACGGTGGGATTTAGCTGCCCAAGAGTTTAAAAGCCGGGTGCCGGAATTATCAAACAAACTATTAGGCTTAATTCATCAAGCGCGTGTTGACGATAAAGATTTTGAAACGGCTTTTAACCGTTTTGCGGATCAATGCCATCAAGCCATTAATCCTAATCTAACCGATGCGGCTATTGAGGAAATGTTGATCCAGCATCTTCTCACTGAACGCATTTTTCGCCGTATTTTCAATCATCCTGATTTTGCGAGGCGCAATATCATTGCCCGTGAAATTGAGAATGTGATTGATAAGCTGACGGCCCAATCTTTCAAGCGCGATGCTTTTTTTGATGAACTCAAGTACTTTTATAAGGCTTTAGAGGATGTTGCCGCGACAATCGAAGAGTATGATTATAAACAGCACTTTCTAAATACGGTTTATGAGCGTTTTTTTCAAGGCTTTTCGGTTAAGGTAGCAGATACGCATGGGATTGTTTACACGCCACAACCGATTGTTGATTTTATGGTGAAATCGGTTGATGATATTTTACAAAACGAGTTTGGGAAGTCTTTAGCCAGTCAGCATGTGCATTTTCTTGATCCGTTTGTAGGAACGGGTAATTTTATTGTGCGGATTATGCGCGAAATAGCGGCCACGAGTCGTTTAGCTTTAAAAGAAAAATATGCTCAAGAATTGCATTGTAATGAAGTGATGCTATTACCGTATTATATCGCTTCAATGAATATTGAGCATGAATATTTGGATTTGATGGGCCAATATCAGCCTTATGAAGGGATTTGTTTAGCGGATACCTTTGAATTAGCAGAAGGATCGCAGGTTGATATGTTTGCACCAGAGAATACGGAACGAGTCAAAAAACAGCAAGGAACTGAATTTTTCGTGATTATTGGGAATCCGCCTTATAACGTGGGGCAGGTTAATGAGAATGACAATAATAAGAATCGCAAATATAAGGTGATTGATCGGCGAGTGAAGGAGACTTATAGCAAGGAGTCTAAGGCAACTTTGAGAAATGCTTTATCTGATCCTTATGTGAAGGCGATTCGGTGGGCATCGGATAGGATTGGAGATGAGGGGATTGTCGCTTTTGTGAGCAATAATGGCTTTTTGGATAGTATCGCTTTTGATGGGATGCGTCAGCATTTAGTGGATGATTTCTCTAAAATCTATGTGTTGGATTTAGGCGGTAATGTTAGAAAAAATCCCAAGCTATCAGGCACCACGCATAATGTTTTTGGTATTCAAGTCGGTGTGAGTGTCAATTTGCTGGTTAAGAGAAAAGACAGCAAAAACACTGAGATTTTTTATGCTCGTTTTGGTGAAGATTGGCGTAAAGAGGCTAAATATGCTTATTTAGACGAAAAACAACACGTTGCTCAAGTAGAGTGGCAAATAATTGCACCTAATAAAAAACACACTTGGCTAACTGAGGGCTTGCATTCCGAATTTGAGGAGTTTTTGCCATTAGGGAGTAAAGCCGCTAAAGCTGAAAAGGGGATTACGGAAGGGGTTATTTTTAAGATTTATAGTGGTGGTATAAAAACTAATCGCGATGCTTGGGCATACCATTTCAACCAAGCGGTACTGGCCGAAAATATGGAACGTACCATTGATGCCTATAATAATCAGGTTGAAAAGTGGTTAAACCGGAAAAATCAGTCTGCTGAAGTTGATGACTTTGTGCGGTATGATGATAGCAAAATCAGTTGGGATGGTACTTTAAAAGGTGACTTAAAAAAAGGTAAAAAAGCCATTTTCTCTCTTGAAAAAATTAGACAGTCTTTGTATCGTCCTTTTACCCAATCCAATCTTTTTTTTGATCGGATGCTCAATAACAGTATTTATCTTTTTCCTAAATTCTTTCCCACAGCCACCACTGAAAATGAAAATCGGGTGATTTGTTGTACAACACACTCGCAAATACCTTTTGTTGTTCAAATTACCAATCGGATTCCTTGTTTAGATGTTGGTGGTCGTCCAACTCAATGTTTCCCTTTCTACACCTACAAAGAAGACGGCACCCATCGCACCGAAAACATCACAGACTGGGCACTAACCCACTATCAAAAGCACTACAAAGACGACAGCATCACCAAATGGGCTATTTTTCATTACACTTATGGATTACTTCACCACCCCGCCTATTGTGAAAAATACGCCGCTAATCTTAAGCGCGAACTTCCACGCCTACCAATGGCTCAGGATTTTTGGACATTTTCAAAATCAGGTGAAAAATTAGCTGATTTACACCTCAACTATGAACACCAAGCACCCTACCCACTGAAAATGATTGAAAATCCCAAAGTGCCGTTTAGTTTGAAAGTCGACAAAATGCGCCTATCTAAAGATAAACGCCAGTTGATTTACAACGATTTTCTAAAATTGGACGACATTCCTAAAGCCGTCTTCAATTATAAACTGGGCAACCGCTCCGCCCTTGAATGGGTAATCGAACAATATCGCGTGAAAGTCGATAAAAGAAGCGGCATCGTCAATGATCCCAACCGTGAAGAGGATGAAAGCTATATTCTGGAATTAGTGAAAAAGATTATCACGGTGAGCTTGGAGACGATTAAGGTGATTGAGGGGTTGCCTAGTACAGGAAAGCGGAAACATTTTTGCCGTTACTAAAAGAAAATAAACGCTAAAGACGCTAAAGACGCTAAAGGACGCTGGCCTTAAAAACTGGCGTTGCGTCTCTTGCGTCTCTTGCGTCTCTTGCGTTTTTCTTTGGTTTTTTTTTAGGACACGATGGCAACTTGGGCAACTTATATGCCCATCTACAATATAGATTAAAAAACGGATAGATAGTAGAATCAATCTTTTCACAATTCACAATTCAAAAAAATGTCTTAAGAACTCAATATATTGTTGGCATTGGAGTACAAAATTTATTTTGCAACGGCCCATTGGAGTGCAAAATTTATTTTGCGAAGGTTAAAAATTAAAACCTTGTCTTTTATACTATAAACGATTAGAATCACCTTGTCTTTTTTCCATGACCGGGTTATATAAAGATGTATAGACAACAACTTGCCTATTTGACTGAATGGTTCAAGCTAAAACATCGTAAACCGATTGTTATTCGGGGTGCCAGACAAGTTGGCAAATCGACACTTGTGCGATTGTTGGCTGCACAGAGTCACATAGAGTTGCTTGAGTTAAATTTAGAACGAAATCCAGAACTGGCTACTTTATTCCAATTTCGTGATCCACATAAAATCATTCAATTGATTTCCCTTCAAACGGGAAAAACCATTCAACCTGATCAAACTTTGCTCTTTATTGATGAAATTCAGGCTTCTGCGGAAGCCATTGTTGCACTGCGCTATTTTTATGAGGAATTACCCGCATTGCATGTGATTGCGGCGGGTTCTTTGCTGGAATTTACGCTTGCCCAAACGGGTTTTTCTATGCCAGTCGGTCGTATTGAGTATCTTCACCTTGGCCCAATGACGTTTGCCGAATTTCTCCTTGCGATGGGTGAACACAAGCTGGCAGAATTTCTTGAACATTATCAAATCAATGAAGAGATTCTTAAACCTATCCATGATAAATTAATGGAATTGGTGAAAATCTATTTCATCACTGGAGGGATGCCGGAATCTATTCAGGCTTATGTTGAATATAAAACGTTTAAAACCAGTGAAAAAGTCAAGCAATCTATCCTGTCGACTTATCAAGATGATTTTGGCAAGTATGCGCCCATCATGAAACATGATTTGATGCGTAAAATGTTCACTAAAATACCGACGATGATTGGTAATAAGTTTAAATACAGTCAGATCAACAATGGCATTAAATCGGCTGCTATTGCATCATGCTTAGAACAACTGTGTTTAGCTCGGATTGCGTGGAAAGTGCATCACTCTTCAGCGAATGGCGTGCCATTAGGTGCAGAACAAAATGATCGTTTTTTTAAAGTCTTATTTTTAGATATTGGTTTAACCTCGACTGCCCTTGGGTTAAATTATTTGAATCTTTTAGATATTAGCGAACTCAATTTGGTTAATAGTGGCAGTCTCACTGAGCAATTCATTGGGCAGCATCTTCTTTATTCTAACAAGACTTACGAAGAGCCAACTCTTTATTATTGGATACGAGAAAAAAAATCTTCCGCTGCGGAATTGGATTATGTGATTAATGTCGGTCAACAAATCATTCCAATAGAAGTTAAAGCGGGTAAAACCGGTAGAATGAAATCGCTTCACTTATTTCTACAAGAAAAACAAAGACATTTGGGAGTACGCTTTAATTCCGTTCAGCCTAGCTTGATGGATACTAACCTGAAATTGCCCGATAGTTCTAAAGTGCATTTTAAATTTTTATCCTTACCGCTTTACTTAGTGGGAGAATTAAGGCGGTTGGTTGAATCTTTATAATTCGATGATCATGTTTTTGAGAAAATATATTTATTTTCTCACGCAAAGCCGCGAAGACGCTAAGTATAATATAATGATTTGGCACCTTTGCGCCTTTGCGTCTTTGCGTGAGTACTTTGCAAATTAAAGGTGGGCAACAACGTTACCCACCCTACAGTTGATTGTTGATTTTATAACGCAATAATGGGATATTCATTGCTCTGATTCCGAAATATCTTGTTCAAAAAAATAAATACCGATTCCGGCCTGTTTACGTCCAGTTCCTTTGACTTCTGGATTGGTATCCCGATCTTGTTGAACTAACCATTCATTGAGTTCTTCTAAAAGGGCTTGCCCATGCTGCTTGGTTAATCGCTTTAATTCAGGTAGGGCTGAAACGGGTAAGTTATCGTAAGCTACCTTGCGTTGAAAATAAGCGTCTTGTGGCTCACAGATTAAATTATGATCAATGGTTGCAATCAAGAAGGCGACATCGGTGCCTAAAATGTTTAATTTATCGGTTTCGCTGGTTTGTGGAATATAGGCCCGTTGCAACAAACGAATACGGCCATCTTTTAAACGGGTTACCGCATTGACTCGTAGCAATTCATCCAAGATAGCGCGTGCTGGCACATCACCACTATATTGATTAACCAGTAAACTGAAAGTAGGCCCTTCGCCCTCCATCGGCAAAATAGCCGGTTCACACCAACCATCCTGAAAACTGCGATCTTGTACCCAACCATTAATGACTCTTGCAGCTCGGTTATAACGTTCTAGGGTGCCCACGTCAGTCGGCCCAGGTTTTTCTTTAACCCCTTTCACCTCTTTACGCGAGAGGCCCGTGAGAACAGAAACCCTTGAATCGGTTTGTTTTTTACCTTGAATACGAAATTCCTGGGTAGCCACATCGACATAAACCCATTTTGCTAATTCCGCAAACGTACCAAATGGCATACCGTTACGGAGCAGAATACGAATCAAAGGATATAACAATTTTTGGACAGCATAACCGAGTACCTGTCTGACTTCATTCATCTTTAGGCCTCATGTTCAGTTATCAGTTCCACGCTAAAGTTTTTGCGCGCAAAAACTTTAGCGTGGAAATCAGTTATCAGTTATCAGTTATCAAAATATTGCTACAAGGAATTGGGCAACCACAAGGGATTGCCCCTACAATATTTTTGTTATTTTTGTTATTTTTTGGTCAATAAATCCTAAAACGATAATGACTTTTTAGGCTATGTGGATTATATTTAAATTATTCAAGCCGTCTCTATCTTTTTAATTTATTTATCAAATAATAGCCTATTTATAATTCATTAATAATCAATAGGTTATTTCATATTGTGTCTTTTATTTTCGATCTAAAACCAATCTCACGCAAAGACGCAAAGGTGCCAAGCGCGAAGAACGTCTATATTTATTAATAATATGCCTAGCATTGAGCAGTTGATTCAAAGTGATACGATGCACTCTTTTTATGCGTTAGTTTATACCCCTAAACGTGAGCAGAGTCGCAATCGTTTTCCTGATAATTGTGTGTTTAAAATGGAGTCGGAACAGGCGGCTAAAATGGGCGCTGAACCGGACAAAAATCTTTATCCGGCATTGATTTGTGGGCCTTCAAGATCGTCGGAAGGGGTTATGTTGTATTATTTATTAGAATGGTTGGATTGAGATTTGAGCTGTTAGGAGGAATCAGGCGAACTCATTTATTCAAATAGAACGCTGATTGTATTGATAAGGGTTTGATTGGTGCTGATTAGAGGATTTTTCGATTTGATTCAATACAGGGCAAGCACAAGGGCTTGCCCCTACAAATAATTAATGTCTTTCACACCAAAGGACGATAACAGCTCATTGTGTCGGGAGTTTCATTCGCTGGGTCGGGAGTTTCATCCTCGATTCTTCTGGGCATGAGGCATCGTCACCCACGTTTACCCAATACCAATTTTGGGCTATCGAACCGTCGCACTTCGCAGCGATCACCGTATTGTCGTCTCCCACCACGGCGCATTGGTTTCCTTCGTTCCAATACCCATTTTGGAGGGTACCCACTTGTCCGTTAGCGACAAATGTCCAGCTTTGAGCTTGTAATGCTTTGTTACATGCGTTTGTCACTACCGAGGTTTCGGAGTTCATGTCCAGACAGGGCTTACCAAAGCCTTCATACGCATTTTGGAGGCCTTGCCCCCAAGGCGAATTTTGGTGCCACTGTTGGGCTATCTTATATTCAGCACAGTCTGAGACTTGAACCATTCCATTTACAGCGCCCGTCGTGGCATCCAAGCACATGTTCGTCGCGCAATTTTTCGCCCACAACTGTGCCATTGCTGAACTTGATAGCGCAGACATGGCACAAAATCCAACCATTAGAAAGACTGTTTTCAAACGCATAATATATTAGTTCTCCGATAAGAAATGATTAAGCATTACAAATTACAATTAACGCGATGCTCTGTAGTTACTTCACACTTGAGCAAACGCACTGTATACCCATAAAACTAATCTTGTCAAGTGTCAAGATTCAAATATTCAAATTATCACTTAGGCAACTCGCAAAAAATAATCTACCCAAAAAGGGGCAACCCTACGGATTGCCCCTACCGTCGGGGTTGTAGGGGCAATCCCTTGTGGTTGCCCAGTGGTATATTAATTTTTTCGAGTTACCTTATATCGTATTTTGACGAAGCCCTGATTTTAATCTATATTTAGTACAGCGGATTTTCGGCTTGAACTTCTTTCTGAGAGGACTGTTTCCATTTATTGGGGTAGAAACGTGATTAGAGACGCGAGGCATCGCGTCTCTACAAAGGAGATTAATACAAGTGAATAAAACGATTTTGAGTTATGTGTTGATGTTGGCAATGGCTTTTCTTTCTATAGGCAATGCTTATGCTGTGTCTAAGCGAAATGCGCTGGAAAGGGGGCCTCTTTCTAATGGCCAAGATGAGCCGGCATTTTTGCTTTTGGATATTGAGAAACTGGATGACGTGATGGGTGTGACTGATGTGGATGAAACGGGCCACACTTTAAGCTATCGTTATCGTCGTTTGGATGATGTGGTTGATCAGATCACGAGGCGGACGAATGATGATCATCATGGGCATGGGGAGGATTATCATCTTTGGCGGGAATATTTGCGTCAGCCTCATCCTACGGTAGAGACGTTTCAATATTTCTTTGCACAAGCTGCCCTTGAATTTGGGGTACCGGTTGAGATTCTGGAAGCGATTGCTTTTGTGGAAACCAATTGGACGCAAATCGGGCCTTCTATTGATCGCGGTTGGGGCGTTTTGCATTTGGTTCACAATAATTATGCGGAGACTTTAAATGAGGCTGCGAGTTTGTTGGACATTGCACCGCAACGTTTGAAAGAGGATGCGCGGGAAAATATTCGCGGCGGGGCCGCTTTGCTCGCGCATTACGCGGGTGAACAACGGCATAACTGGACTGATCTTACCGATTGGTTTGAGGCCGTTAAACAATTGACTGGCTTAATCAGTGATGAACTGCGTGAAATGCAAGCTTTACGCTATTATGAGGTTCTCAAAACGGGGGCTGAATCACAAACGTTGTGGGGAGAGACGATCACGCTGAAAAGTCATCCCGAGGCTTTATTGACTCGTCAGCGGGTGAATCAGGCCCGGAAAAGTACGCGAAGTACAGACTATACGCCCGCACTGTCTAAGTTGACGACGTGCAATTTTAGTTCAAGAACGAGTCGTACTATTGATACTTGGGTGAATCACTGGATTGGGGAAGGGACTTATGCGGGCGCGATTTCGTGGTTTCAGAACTGTAATGCGAAAGTCAGTGCCCATTTTATCATCTCTTCCAATGGCGAAATCAGTCAATTAGTGCCGGTTAAAGATATTGCCTGGCACGCTGGTGTTTGGGCATACAATAAACGTTCTATTGGCGTTGAACATGAAGTGACTGTTTCTAATCCGAAGGGATGGAATACGACTTGGACAACGCCTCTGCTGAAATCTTCGGCTAAAATGGCCCGCTATTTTGTTGATAAATATAGCATTCCTAAAACACGTTCCACAACGCCAGGCATTTTAGGGCACAATGAAATCAAAACGACAACCTGTCCAGGTACTTTACCTTGGGATGACTGGATGCGCTATTTCAAGGGAGGCGTTGATGTCAAGCTGCATTCCGCAATCAGTATTAAACCTTACCCGATTGTTCAAGGTTCTCCCGTCACCGTCAGTGTGGGTATTACGAATTTGGGCACTGAGGCTTTTCAAGGCAATATTGCGGTTGCCCTTCATTCAAGTTCAGGCGCGTTTTTGGGAGATATTGAACGTCGAGATGCTGAGACAATCGCTTCTCAAAAAACGAATCAGTATACTTTTGAAAAAGCGGCCATCACTTCAGAACCGGGTGAGTATCAACTCCAAATTAAATACGCATCCTCTGCCGCTGGCATCAGTTGGGATGTGATTCCGGCAGGCGCGTATCAAAATCCGATAACCGTTGAAATCGTTAAGCCTATAATAGTCGTACCCAGCGAGATATACTCTTGGACGGGTAATGGTTCCCTGATCAGTTATCATGGACATCATCGCAGAATACTGAAGGAAGGCGATTATCCTTTTGGGATCACACAGGATGTGACTGTAGTCCACCCTGAATTAGCGAAACCTATCGCTTTTTTCCAGTGGCAGGCCGATAAAGAACATTGCAATCGTTTAGAAATCAGCACAGATGCCGCTTCACCACCGCCTGTGGATATCATATTCGGTCAATGGAATATCAGAACAGAGGAGGTGATTTTCCAAAACGTCACTTTGCCGTTTGTCATGGGTGAAAAGAACACGGGTTTCAATTTTGGTGACAATGATGAAAATTGGTATGTTTTAAGTGTGGCTTTTAAAGAAAGCGTTTCTGAAAAAAGCAAGTTATATGCGACATGTACCACGCAGCCGACAGGCAAAAATTACGACAAAAAGGGCCAGCATCCTATTCTTTTAGAAGGGGGTTATCAATGGAATGGCACAGCTTCCATTCTGAGCCATCGATTTCGTAATCGGTACAATGATGTGAAAGAGAATGATTGGCCCTTTGGTGTTTTTGAAGACGTGATAGTTGTCCAGCCTTCTTCTGAGAAACCGGTTGTTTTTTTCCAATGGCATATTTCAGAACGTTGTCAGGAACTTAAGCTTGAAACGAGTCATTCGAGTAAGCAACAAGTGACGCTTTTTGCTAAACCTTGGGGTAGCCATCAGCTCAGAACGCTTAGCGCCACTTTACCGGTCACTTTTTCGGCATCAAATATTGGGATCACTTCAAATTATGGCAGTTGGGCAGTCATTCAAGTTGGATTTGATCAGCCCGCTAGTGAGATGTTTGATGTGTATGCGAGTTGTACGGAATGATCCGTAGAGACGCACTGCCGTGCGTCTCAATGAATCCGTAGAAAGGCACGCGAGACGCACTGCCGTGCGTCTCTACAGTTTAATTTTGTTTAAGCACCAGCAAAGTAATATCATCATATACTTTTTGTGTGCTGATATGTTGCCGCACATCGGCAATGATAATCTGTTGTATTTCTTTGGCAGCAGTTTGATGCCAGTTGCGACTAATCACTTCACATAACCGTTCTAATCCATACATCTTTTTATCCGGATTTCGTGCCTCTGTAATCCCATCAGTATAGAGAACGAGTCCTTCTCCTGGTTGCAATGATATCTCTTTATGTGAAACAAAATCAGCAATATCATCCACTACCCCTACAGAAAAACCTAAATCAAAGGTATCAATATGCTCAATCTGTCCCTCTTGGCGGACGACTAAAACCTCTTCGTGTTGTCCGGTTAAGCTTACGCTTCCGCCTGCTCCCTGTCTTGATGGTTGATAATCCAGTAAAGACAGCGTTAAATTTTTGTCTATCTGAACACGTTGTAGATTATCATAAATAGCATGATTGAGCAGATTCAAAAAGGTTTTAGGATCACTCACCTCATTAGTCAGTAAGGTACGCACAGCCATTTGTACCATCAACATTAATACGCCGCTTTCCAATCCATGCCCTGTGACATCACCAATACCAATTTTTATACCACAATCATGTTGTAAAATGTCATAGTAATCGCCCCCCACTTCATCAGCCGGTTCCATAAAACAGGCAATGTCTAAATCCTTGATCTGTTCTAGCTCTTGTTGTTTGGGTAAAACCATTTTTTGCAATTGACGAGCGACTTCTAATTCTGCGCTCATACGTCTATTTTCTTCTTTGAGACACTCGTTGAGCTTCAGAATTTCTTGATTTTGTTTTTGTAATGTTAAAGTCAACTCTTGAATGCGTAGATGAGTCGTGACACGCGCTAACACTTCTTCGTGTTGTATGGGTTTAGTGATGTAATCCACACTACCGACTTCAAAGCCTTTAATTTTATCCTCAATACTCGTTAAAGCCGTCATAAAAATCACCGGAATGTCTTGCGTATTTTCCTCTGCTTTTAACCTGCGGCAGGTTTCAAAGCCATCTATGCCCGGTGGCATCATGACATCCAACAAGATCAGTGCCGGTTGAAGACACAGTGCCCGTTGTAGTGTGAGTTCACCGTTAGTCGCGATTCGCGTTGTGAAACCTTGATCCTCTAAATAATCAGACAGTACACTTAAATTGGAGGCGTTATCATCAACAATCAAAATCAGGTTGTCTTCAAAATCAGCTTGTGTCAAATCCGAATCCGGTTGCGTTAGATTGTCTGATGTGATCTGCGCTTGAAAGGATTCAATTAAGGCTAAAATTTGTTTTTCTTTAAAACCTTTGGCTAAATTGTGCAGTTTACGGGCAAAGGGAATCAATTCTGGTGCGAGTTTTTCAATATGAGCGGCTCGTTTCTGAATACCGCGCATATTGCCTGTCATTGTTAATTCAAATAAGTATGCTATTTCTTCAGGCGGTGGCGCTATAAGCGGCCCTTCTACTTCATGATGTTCTTCAAGCGTCTCTTTCTGGCTTTCCTCATAAACCCATTCCAATTTTAAATAACGTTCCAATACGGCAAAGAGTTTATCAGCGTTCACCGGTTTAGGCAGAAAAGTATTACATCCGACGACTTGGCTCTTATCTTTCTCCTTTTCAAAAACACTGGCCGATATGGCAATGATAAGCACATCAGTTAATTCTGGGATTTGCCGTATGGCTTGTACCGCTTCAAATCCCGTCATCACGGGCATCACTAAGTCTGTTAGAATGACATCAGGTTGAATTTCGCGCGCCTTTTCAACTTCTTCTTGACCATTTATGGCCTCTATGATTTCAAATCCGAGCGGTTCAAGCAGGCCGTGCAATACTAAACGATTGGCTTGTTTGTCATCCACCACCAAGACTTTTCGCCGTTTTCCTTTATAACCCATGATTTCTCCGGTTCGGGTTGATTTCAATTCTGCTTTTGCGGTAACCACTGGCAAGCTTAAATCAAACCAAAAGGTACTCCCTTTTTCTAATTCACTCTTAACGTGCAGTTGACTATTCATCAATTCGACTAATTGCCGACTAATGGCGAGGCCTAAACCGGTACCTGCTGCGCGACTTTGAATATCGCCCACTTGTTCAAAAGGCAAGAATATTTTTTCTAATTGTTCTTGTGTCATGCCAACACCCGTGTCTATGACTTCAAAACGAAAAAGGTGAAGAGCTTGGTTGTCACCTATTACACTGACTTTCAAAGTGACTTGCCCATGATCGGTAAATTTAATCGCATTACCCAATAGATTGATTAAGACTTGTCGTAACCGTTTTTCATCGGATTCTACCCCAGAAGGTAGTTCGTGATGATGTTCATAAACAAAAGTCACGTCTTTTTCTTGTGCCCGCATACTAATGATGCTCGCAAGACTTTCCAAAAAGTTGGCTAAATGAAACGCGGTAGCATAGAGTTCCATTTTACGGGCCTCAATTTTGGACAGATCTAAAATATCATTGATGAGGGTTAATAAGTGTTCGCCACTTTGTTGGATAATGTTCAAACCATCAAATTGTTGAGTCGTTAATCCTTTGTTGCGTATCAGAATTTGGGCATATCCCAAAATACCATTCAGTGGTGTTCGCAGTTCATGGCTCATATTGGACAGAAAATCACTTTTGGCGCGGTTAGCGGATTCTGCTATCTCTTTAGCGGTTGCCAATTCCTGAGTCCGATCCAGTACCACTTGTTCTAAATGATCGCGGTGTTGTCTCAGTTCTTCTGTACGTTTATTGATCTCAGTTTCCAGCGGAATGAGGGCAATTTGATTCAGCGTAATCCACAAAATCACACCCAATAGCATCATAATGATCAAAAAAATGATTAAGAGTTGCCAATTCAACTTGTTGATGATCAATTCTATTGAAGCGAGATCATTCGCTATTTCTAAATCAAGATAGTTATTTTGGGAAAAGGATACACGACGCTTAACGGAATAAGTGTTTTCAGTCGGTATCTGACGTGTGTAGTTGACAAATTGAAAACCATTTTTGGCGGTGGCTGTCAAAGTCACAATATGCTCACGTTTTTCAGACCAATCCTGCAAAAAAAGATGTACAGCAGCATAGTCATTTTTCAAAAATGACTCTGATATAAATTCGCCTATCAAATCAAATTCTAGCGCAACACGTTGTTTTTCGTTATCGAGTAGCTGATGACGTTGTTGGGAGGTAATTAACCAGCTGGCTAAGACAAAAAAGCTTAATAATATTATGAAAAATAATAGGAATAAACGGCCGTGTTGGAAAGGGTTATTTTTGATGAACATTTTTTCAGTTCTCCGTTGTTGGGTGGGCAACGTGGTTGCCCACAAGGTATTATTGCCTTGATTTTTCAAGATTTTTCAATTGCTCAACGGTTCTTAAAATATAGCGTAATTCATTATAATCCTGATCGTCTACCTTTGTGACTCCGGTAATGGATTTTTTAATTGACGTTAAAATCGTTTTACCTTTTGGGTGTTCGTTGAGATTTAAGAATAGCTGTCGCACTTTATCAAGTTGTTGTTGGGGAAAACGGTGAGTCGCAACAAAAAGATGAACGGTAATAGGGGGTGTCCAAGTCAAGACTTTTATGCCTTGTTGTACATATCGGTTAAAAATATCTTTTTTAATGGCACCGGCTTCAAATTCACCGAGTAACACACCTAATACGACATTTTCATGGCTCTTGATAAATTGATAATGACTGAGCTGATCAACTGTCATACCGGCTTGCCATAATACGAAGCGAGGGACAAAATGGCTCATAGTTGAATTAGGTGAACCAAATGCAAAACCCTTACCTCGTAAGTCAGTTAATGTTTTAATCAGGCTATTTTGGGAAACAATGATTGCGCCACGGAAAGTGGATTGCCCCGCAACTTGAATTTTCGCTAATAAGTGTTTCAGCCCATAATGGTCGACTAACTTAACATAAGGAGCAGGGCCAAGATAAGCCAGATCGACTTTATCTTCACCAACCCATTGAATATGGTTTGCATAATTTTTTGCGACTCGTAAAACCACAGGCTGATCAAGTTCATCAGAAAGATAATTGATCAGTGGTGTAAATCGTTCTAACAATTCTTTGGCCGTTAGGTAGGGATGTATCCCGAAAATATAAGGGTTTTCTGTTTCGGGTTGGGCGGCAAAAGAAACTGAAAGGAGGGCCGATATTGAAAAAACGAAACTAACAGATTTAATCCATTTTTGCATGATTTTGTTTACAAACAACTCTATTTTAAGCGGTTAATTTTTCGGATGAATATAAAACCGTTGGAACTTAAGTGTCATCAAAGAAGCGATTTTATCCTGAGGTGTCGTTGTGAGATCATCCAAATAAGTCTCAAGACTTTGTTTAAAACCGACATTCCGTACTGAATATTTGAATTTTTCTTGCTGTAAATGTGATGCTGTACCGAAGTTCAAAGCTGCATTTTGGACTTTCAGCTGATTTTTTAGCGCAAGAAAAAATATAAGAGTAGCATTAGTTTTTATCAATAAGAAATTATAAATTTTATCAACACTTTAATCTTGACACTAAAAAAAATTCACCGTAGTATCAGTATTCTCTAATATAATTAAAATCTAATTTTACTTTTTTAAAAACACTTTAATAAATACTTATTAAAAATAGATTTTTTCTATATTAATTAAAATTATCTAAAACTTGCCAATTCTAAAGGAGAAGGCTTTATGATGCTAGGCGCATTGGCCCAAGATCAACAAACGCATTTACTCACCGACTCAAATCAGACGAATGTCGATTTTCCATTAAATAAATGTATCCATCAACTCTTTGAAGAACAAGCGGAACGCACGCCCGATGCCGTGGCCGTTGTTTTTGAAGAATCCCATTTGACTTATCGTAAATTGAATACTCGTGCTAATCAATTAGCCCATCACTTGAAAGGCCTTGGGGTAAAACCAGAGGTTTTGGTGGGCATTTGTGTAGAACGTTCTATAGAAATGATTGTGGGTATATTGGGGATTCTCAAGGCGGGCGGGGCTTATGTGCCTTTGGATCCGTCATATCCGCAAAAGCGTTTGGCTTTTATGATGAAAGATGCTCAAGTGCCCGTGTTATTGACTCAGGAAAATGTACTTGCAAAACTTCCTGAGCAAGAAGCTGAGGTTATTTGCTTAGATACCAACAAGGAAATTTTCTCTAAAGAAATTGCGGAAAATATCAATAGTGGCGTTGGGCCAAACAATCTGGCCTATATTATTTATACATCAGGCTCGACAGGTAAACCTAAGGGTGTCATGATACCTCACCGAGCGATTTATAATCACACTGTTTGGATGCAGAAACAATTTCCTTTAACTGAAGAGGACAAGGTTTTACAAAAAACACCATTTACTTTTGATGCCTCCGTCTGGGAATTTTATACACCGTTATCTGTGGGCGCACAATTATATATCGCTAAACATGAGGGACATCGGGACAATGCTTATCTTGTCAAGCTCATTACGGAACAAAACATTACCGTTCTTCAAATGGTGCCCAGTTTACTGCGAATGCTCTTAAATGAGAAAAACATCGAAAACTGCCACTCTCTAAAGTACTGTTTTTGTGGAGGAGAAACTTTATCTATTGATCTCCAACAACGTTTCTTTGCAAAACTTGATGCACAGTTGATCAATCTTTACGGCCCTACTGAGGCCTGTATTGATACCACCTTTTTCTTATGCCAGAATAAAAATGCCCAACAGAACATACCTATTGGTGCTCCCATTGACAATGCACAGGTTTATGTTTTAGATGAACAGATGCAACCCGTATCAATTGGTGTCACTGGAGAGTTGTATATTGGTGGCACAGGGCTTGCGCGTGGTTATCTTAATCGCCCTAAACTGACTCAGGAAAGGTTTGTTCCCAATCCGTTCACTGAAGTACCCAACGCACGTTTGTACAAGACGGGAGACTTGGTTCGCTCTCAAGAAGAGGGCAACCTAGAATTTATAGAACGCATTGATTATCAAGTTAAAATTCGTGGACTTCGCATAGAGTTGGGAGAAATTGAGGCAAAACGACACCAGCATCCCGATATCAGTGATGCCGTAGTCATCGATCGGGAGGATGTCCCTGGCGATAAACGAATCGTGGCTTATATCGTTGCGTCCCAACTACCAGCACAACGGGTTCCCTTGCGTAGTGAAGGGCAAATTAAATGCATGATTGCAGATGACAATATTTATCCCTCAAGAGAAGTCACCACCTTTGATATTTCTTATGGGGGCGTTGGTTTATCGAGCATGTCCGGCATGGATTGTCATCAGGGTAAACGGCTTTATGTGTGCTTGCATCTGCCTGATATGTCTGCCGAACTTTGTGTGGAGGGGAATATTGCTTGGCAACGCGCTGATCGTGTTGGCATCCAGTTTGATCCAACACCTGAAGAAAAAATCCTGCTTTACAAACACATTAACGCATTTCTCGACAAACAGGGGTTATTGAAAGTATTGCAAAACACTTTCATTGAGCATCTGCGCCAGTTTATGCAGGAGTCTTTACCAGACTATATGGTACCCTCACAGTTTGTGATGTTGGATGCCTTGCCACTGACCCCCAATGGCAAAATTGATCGTAAAGCGTTACCGGCACCCAATGCCAATCGCTCCGATCTTTACACGGATATTGAAGAAAAACGGGTTAAAATCTGGGCTGAGGTTTTGAGGGTGGAACGCGTGGGCCTCCATGATAATTTCTTGCAATTGGGGGGGCATTCATTACTGGCCACCCAAATTGTTTCTCATATCAACGAAGAATTGTCAGTTGATTTACCTTTGTATTGCTTATTTGAAATACCAACAGTTGCTCAATTGGCTGTGCAAGTAGAGGAGGCGCTTAAATCATCTTGCCCACTAACACAAGCCATTGAACATGCTGATCGGAACACGAACCTGCCGCTTTCCTATGGACAACAACAATTGTGGTTATTTGAACAAGTTGTCCCTAATATACCCGTTTATAATGAACCGGCAACCATTCGTTTGGGTGGGCCTATTGACGTGATTGTTTTGGAGCAAAGCCTGAATGAAATATGTCGTCGTCATGAAATCTTACGAACCACTTTTACGACCGTCAATGGAGAACCGATTCAAGTCATTTCAAAGTGCGTACCCTTTACTTTGCCAGTCGTGGATTTGCGTGAATTTCCGGAAAGTGAACGAGAGGCTGAGTGCTTGCGATTGGCGACTGAAGAGGCAGTGCAACCCTTTGATTTAGAGATTGGCCCTTTGTTTCGCGCTACTTTGATGCGCTTAAGTGATGAAGACTATCGTTTATGCCAGACTGCCCACCATATTATTTCTGATGGGGTGTCTCTCTATAATGTGCTTTTCCCAGAACTCGCCACGCTCTATAAAGCGTTTTCTGCGGGAGAAGCTTCACCACTACCCAAACCGGTTTTTCAATATGCCGACTATGCCAATTGGCAACGGCAACGATTACAGGAAGAAGTATTAGAAAAGCAGTTAACCTATTGGAAACAACAACTTGCTGATTTACCGACATTACAATTGCCCACTGATCATCCGCGTCCGGCGGTTCAAACCTATCGTGGCGCGCGATATTGTTTAGCATTGCCCAAAACACTGACGGAATCGCTTAAAGTACTCAGCCAGCAGGAAGGTGTCACCCTGTTTATGACTTTATTGGCAGCCTTCAAAACGTTGTTGTACCGTTATAGTGGGCAATATGATATTCCTGTGGGTACAGTGACGAGTGGTCGTAATCACACTGAATTAGAAAATATCATGGGGATGTTCGTTAACACTTTAGTGTTGCGTACTGATTTATCCGACAATCCCAATTTTAAACAACTACTCCAACAGGTACAAAAAGTGACGTTGGCAGCCTACGCTCATGAAGACTTGCCATTTGAAGTGCTGGTAAAAGAATTGCTACCAGAGCGTCATTTGAGTGCTAACCCTCTTTTTCAGGTGGCTTTTGTCTTTCAACCGCAGGTATCAATGATTGACTTAGGCTGGTTGCCCAATCAACTTGATGTTCATACCGGTACGGCAAAATTTGATTTGACAATGGACTTAGAAGAAAGTTCTGAAGGGATTATTGGTCGCATTGAGTACAACACTGATTTGTTTGATGAAGCGACTATTATTCGGATGGTGGCTCATTATCAAACCCTCTTGGAAGGTATTGTGGCTGCTCCTGAACAGTCCATTTCACAATTGCCATTGTTGACGACAAATGAGCAACAACACTTCTTGGATTGGAATAAATCACCCTTGGAACGGTGTGTCCACCAGCTATTTGAGGATCAAGTGGCGCGTAGCCCTAATGCCGTAGCGGTGGTTTTTGAGGGTCAAAAATTGACTTATCAGGAATTGAATCATCGCGCCAACCAACTGGCTCATTACTTGATCAAATTGGGGGTGAAATCAGAAACCTTGGTAGGCGTTTGTGTGGAACGTTCATTGGACATGATTGTGGGTATACTGGGTATCCTCAAGGCTGGGGGGGCTTATGTTCCTTTGGAACCTACCTATCCAGAAGAACGTTTAGCTTTAATGCTAAAAGATGCTAAGATAGAAATATTACTAACTCAACAACACCTGCAAAAAACGCTCTTGGGACAAGCGGAACAAATCTGCTTGTACAACGACTGGGAAACAATTGCTAAAGAAAGCAAAGAAACCCCGCGCAATGGAACAACGCCTGATAATTTGGTCTATGTGATGTACACATCAGGCTCGACGGGAACACCTAAAGGGGTCAGTGTTGTACATGCTGGCGTAACGCGACTCGTTAAAAATACTAACTATGTTCACTTAACAAGTGAAGACGTTTTTCTTCAACTTGCCCCTATTGCTTTCGATGCTTCAACATTTGAAATTTGGGGTGCTTTACTGAATGGGGGACGATTAGTCGTTATGCCACCCCATACCCCTTCTTTGCAAGAACTGGGAGAGGCTTTACAACGCTACCAAATCACAACATTGTGGCTCACAGCCGGCTTATTCCATTTGATGGTGGATAACCGATTGGATGACTTAAAATCGGTACATCAACTGTTAGCAGGTGGCGATGTGTTATCCGTTCCTCATGTCAAAAAGGTGCTTCAGACACATAAAAACTGTAAACTGATTAATGGTTATGGGCCAACAGAAAACACCACTTTTACCTGTTGTTACCCAATGACAGATGTTAGCCAAGTGGGTGATTCCGTTTCTATTGGTTATCCTATTGCCAATACCCAAGTTCATATTTTGGATCGCCATTTTCAACCCGTACCGGTTGGGGTTGTTGGTGAACTCTATATTGGTGGTGCAGGGCTGGCGCGGGGTTATCTTAACCATCCAGAGCTAACAGCTGAGAAATTTATTCATAATCCGTTTAGCGATGCTCCAAAAGCACGTCTTTACAAAACGGGAGACTCAGTTCGCTATTTTTCAGACGGCAAGATTGAGTTTTTGGGACGCATTGATCATCAGGTTAAGATGCGTGGTTTTCGTATTGAATTGGGTGAAATTGAGGCTGTATTGACTCAACATCCACAAATACGGGAAATCGTGGTTATGGCCCGTGAAGATATCCCCGGCGATAAGCGATTGATTGCTTATATTGTTGCAAAACAACAAGTACCATCCACTACCGAGTTACGCCAGTTTTTGTCTGATAAACTACCCGACTACATGATACCCTCTGCCTTTGTCTCACTGGAAACGTTGCCACTGACTCCCAATGGTAAACTAGATCGTAAGGCATTACCTAAACCGCAAGGAATACAACGAGATGCGGATGCCGCTTCTGTTGCACCACAGACTCAGCTCGAACAAACGATTGCCACAGTTTGGCAAGCAGTGCTACATCAAGAAAACGTGGGCATCCAAGAAACATTTTTTGAGTTGGGCGGGCATTCGTTGTTGGTGGTACAGATGCAAGAAAAATTGGTTAAGGCTTTAGATCGGCCAATTCCGGTGACGGTTCTTTTTCAATATCCGACGATTCAGGCGTTGGCTCAGCATTTGAGTGAGTTGAATAGCCAGCCAACGACGGCGATGCCTAAAGTACGCTCAGATCGCGCTGCCAAAAAACAAGCCGCCATGAGTCGGAGAAAACAATATCACAAGACACGTCGGACAGACTTGGCTTAGGGCGTTCCAAAAAGTCAAAAAGGGCAACCACAAGGGCTTGCCCCTACAATCCGCGCGTAGGGGCAATCCCTTGTGGTTGCCCATAAATTATTTATTTTCCGCGCGTAGGGGCAATCCCTTGTGGTTGCCCATAAATTATTTATTTTCCGTCGATATCAATGTATTGATAACTGATAACTGATAACTGATAACTGAAAAAATGGATGACACAGAACTCGAAGGCCATATCGCGATTATCGGTATGGCGGGCCGCTTTCCGGGGGCCAACACTATTGATGAATTGTGGGATAATCTGAAAAATGGGGTGGAATCAATCACCTTTTTTTCGGATGAAGAATTACTGTCCGCTGGTATTGATCCAACGGTATTTAATCAGCCCAATTATGTCAAAGCCAAGGGCGCGTTGGATGATGTCGCGGGCTTTGATGCGGCCTTTTTTGGTTTTACCCCCAAAGAGGCGGAAATCACCGATCCCCAACAACGCTTGTTTTTAGAGTGCGCTTGGGCGGCTTTAGAAAATGCGGGCTATGATCCTAAAACCTACGCTGGCGATATTGGGATTTATGGGAGTGTGGGGGGCATTAGCACTTATCTTGCTAAAAATCTCTCGCTCAATCCTGAGATTGTGGAAACGGTGGGTGATTACGCAATGATGTTGGGTAATGATAAAGATTTTTTATGTACCCGCGTTGCGTATAAACTGAATTTGAGTGGCCCTGCCATAACGGTGCAAACGGCTTGTTCCTCATCTTTGGTCGCTGTGGTGATGGGCTGCCAAAGTTTATTGCATTATCAAAGTGATATGGTATTAGTTGGGGGAGCCGCTCTAACGATGCCAGCCAAAGCGGGTTATCTTTATCTTATCAAGAAGGTATGATTTTGTCGCCGGATGGTCATTGCCGTGCTTTTGATGCTAAAGCAAAAGGCACTGTCCCGGGTAATGGTGTTGGTATGGTGGTGCTGAAAAGACTAGAAGATGCCCTTGCCGATGGTGATTGCATTCATGCCGTGATTAAAGGTTCGCATATTAATAATGATGCCAGTGCTAAAATGAGCTATACCGCGCCCAGTGTTTCAGGGCAAGCTAAAGTGATTGAAGAAGCCTTGGCGATGGCGGATATTGATCCTGAAACCGTGACTTATGTCGAAGCACACGGTACGGGGACATCGTTAGGCGATCCGATTGAAATGGCGGCTTTGACACAGGCCTTTAATACGGAACGTAAAAATTATTGTGCTATCGGTTCAGTCAAAACTAATCTGGGCCATTTAGATGCGGCGGCGGGTATCGTTAATCTGATAGCAGCCGTACTGGCACTAAAACATCAATTGATGCCACCCAGTTTGCATTTTGAAACGCCCAATCCAGAAATTGATTTTGCCAATAGTCCGTTCTTTGTCAATACCACATTATCTGAATGGAAAACCGATGGCTTTCCGCGCCGCGCCGGGGTGAGTGCTTTTGGGGTTGGGGGTACCAATGCTCATGTTGTGTTAGAAGAAGCCCCTTTGGTAGCGCATTCTGAAAAATCACGCGCTTGGCAATTATTGCTACTGTCTGCTAAAACCGAGTCTGCTTTGGAAACGGCCACGACACAGTTGGTTGAGCATTTAAAACCGCATCCTGATTTGAATTTAGCGGATGTGGCTTATACCTATCAAGTGGGCCGTCAGGCCTTTAACCATCGCAGGATGTTAGTTTGCCAAACGCTTGAAGGGGCAATGGCGACGCTTTCCTCCCATTCGCAAAATGAAGAAGATTTTAAAGCATTGGCTTCTATGGTTGATCCAAAAAAAACGCCCTCAGTCGTCTTTATGTTTTCTGGACAGGGAGCGCAATATGTCAACATGGGTTTGGCACTTTACCAAACGGAGTCTATTTTTCGTGAACAAGTAGATTATTGTGCGGAATGTCTTAAACCGTATCTTTATTTGGATTTACGGATGGTGTTATACCCCGATCCTTCTCAAAATGAAAATCAACACATCAACCAAACCGCCCTCAGTCAACCGGCTTTGTTTGTGATTGAATATGCTTTAGCACAATTGTGGATGAGTTGGGGGATACAACCGGCTGCTATGATAGGGCATAGTATTGGGGAGTATGTGGCGGCGTGTCTGGCAGGGGTATTGACTTTAGATGAAGCGTTGGTATTGGTGGCGGCGCGGGGGCGGTTAATGCAGACTATGCCGTCTGGTACGATGTTAGCTGTGCCACTGACTGAGGAAGAAATACGGCCTTTGCTTAATAATAACATTGATTTAGCGGTTATTAATGTACCTTCTCAAAGTGTGGTGTCGGGGCCTATCGAAGCAGTGGAACAATTTGCCGCGCAGTTATTGGCTGAACGAGGTTTGGAATGTCAATCTTTGCACACTTCCCATGCGTTTCATTCTGCCATGATGTCGCCTATTTTGCCGTCATTTTTGGAACAGGTACAGAAAGTTAGTTTGCAAGCACCACAAATGCCTTATCTATCAAATGTCACTGGGACTTGGATTAAGACAGAGGAAGCTATTGATCCTAATTATTGGGTTAGGCATTTACGCCAAACAGTCCGTTTTGCTGATGGGTTACAACCACTTGTGAAAGAATCTAACTATATTTTATTGGAAGTTGGGCCTGGGCGCACTTTAAGCACATTTGCAAAGCGGCATCCTGAGAAAAGTGCGGGGCAAGTGGTGTTGACTTCATTACGCCATCCTAAAGATGAACTGTCGGATAATGGCTTTTTGTTAAATATGTTGGGACAATTGTGGCTGGCTGGGGTGGTTGTGGATTGGGCAGCGTATTATGGTGAGGAACAGCGGCAACGTTTACCTTTGCCTACTTATCCATTTGAACATCAGCGTTATTGGATTAAATCAAAAAAGTTACTTATTCTGCGCCCATTACTGCTTCCCAACGTTGGCAGTCTTTAATAGAAGTTGCTCAAGAACAAGCTCAAAAAGAGGTTACTCAATTTGATAATTATCCAGAAAAAGCTGGAGGCTTGGAACGTTTGGGGGTTGCTTATGTTAATCTTGCTTTGCAAGAGTTGAATGCTTTTAGTTCTGCTAATGAACAATATTCTGAGGCTGAATTTCTCCGTCAGTTTAATATTCAGCCGGTTTATCGGCAGACGTTGCCCAGATGTTTAGAAAAGTTGGTTAATCATGGTCAATTACAAGAAGAAAATGGCATATTTACCGGCTTTCAACCATTTGCTCCAGATTTTCTGAACGCGCTACTTGAAGAAGTTAGAATCAAATGGGCAGATGCACCCGAATGGGTAGAACTCGTCAAATGTTGTGGTGAAAATTTTGCTGCCATACTAACTGGTAAAGTGGAGCCACGGGAGTTACTTTATACGGGTAGTACTTTTGATACGTTGCAAGCATTGTATAAAGATGCCCCTGAATCTCGCTATTTTGGTGCTATCATGCAGATAAGTATGCGAGAGATAGTAAAATCATTATCACCAAGTATTCATCTAAGGGTTTTGGAAATTGGGGCTGGCACTGGTTCAACCAGTTCATACATATTTCCTGAGTTGCCACCGGGGCAAACTACCTATACTTATACTGATATAGGACCTACTTTTTTGGAGCAAGCTCAACAGAAATTTAGTGCTTACCCATTTATTCAATATCGCCAACTAGATATTGGGCAGTCTCCTATAGAGCAGGGTTATAAGAACCATAGTTTTGATGTTATCATAGCTAATAATGTGTTACATGCGGCTCCTAACTTGGAAAAAACTCTACAAAATGTGAGTTCTTTGTTAGCACCGCAAGGTATTTTTTTACTGTTAGAACCAACAACGCCAAGCACGTTAAACTTTGATATTGTTTTCTCGTTTATGGATCCGTTTGAACCAGATAAACTGCGTTCACGTTATCCGTTTTTAACTGCGGAACAATGGAATAATGCACTGCGAATTAATGGGTTTGTTGAAATAGCAACTGTTCCTGAAAAGAAAGTTTTAGAAGATCAGGTTTTGATAGCTCAATACTCCAAATCAACAACTTCAACAACTTGTTTAGCGTTTACCGAAACATTGACGCAGAAGAAAGATGAAAGTCAGTCAATCAGTCTTCATCCACATTCTGATTTGAATCAGACATATACGCCGCCTAGAAATGATGCTGAACAAGTTATTGCTGATATCTGGCAAAAATTTCTCGGTATTGAAAGAATTGGCGTTGACGATGACTTTTTTGAATTAGGAGGAGATTCTCTTGTAGCAATTCTATTAATGTCTCAGTTACGTGATGCTTTTCAAGTTAACTTGGCTCCTCACCATCTGATTGAAGCACCCACAATCATTCAGTTAGCTTCACTGATTGAAGAAATGCGTATCTCCCCTCAACAAAAGAGCTCATCTATATTGGTAGAAATTCAACATGGGAATTCTTCAAAATTTCCTCTTTTCTGCATACATCCAGCAGGTGGCAACGTACTCCGCAGTTTAGCACGCTGTTTTAGTTCTGAGCAACCAGTTTATGGAATCCAAGCACCAGAAACTTTTGATGCACAAAAAGAGTATTCTGACCTTGCAGATAGGGCGGCACACTACATTGATGCCGTCAGGACGGTTCAGCCAAAAGGTCCTTATCTATTTGCTGGAATGTCGTATGGAGGTAACATGGCTTATGAAATGGCCGTTCAACTCAAAAAGCAAGGAGAAGAAATTGCTCTTGTTGCTATGTTTGATAGTTATCCGCCCGGCTCTTATGAACATCAATCTGAAGATGATACCAGTTTTTTAATCTCTTTTCTCATGCTTGGGGAAATACTGTTTGGTAGTAATCTTCAGATACAAAATGTGTCTAAAGATGAAATACAACGCCTTGAAATAAACGAACAATGGGATTATGTTCTTAACCGTGTGAATAGCTTAATACCTGATATGAAGCGTGAAGATATCGTTCAGCTCTTTAAGACTTGGAGAACTCATCACGCTGAACTCAAGCATCAGATTTTGCAATTTTATCCTGATCCGGTTATTTTTTTCCAAGCAATAGAGCCGTTGCCTAGTAAACTTGGTAGCATGTTAAATATGAAGGTGGAGAAAGAATTTGTGGCGGATGGGTGGCGTGAGTTCTCACCAGAACTGATACACATTAAAACACCGGGTAATCATTTTACTCTTATTGAAGAGCCTAATGTCTCAGTATTAGCGGGAAATTTGAAAGCGGCTATCAAAAAGTACTTTCTATCAAAATCAGCCTAAAGCTCTAAGTCAATAGATGACAGTAATATGAGAGGAATAAGGTGGGCAATATACTTCTTATTCTTCTCATTCCAGTGTCACAGCTTGTTGCTTCTTTATTTCATTTTGCTATAATTTATGTGATGTGACCTACTATTTTTGAATGTAAAAATCACATCAACGTTGAAATTTCCTCATAAACTTGAATGTTCCATGGATTGTTATTACACCAACTATAACAAAAATACCGCCAACATACGTATTCCACGTTAATTGTTCATTGAGAACTACCACACCTAAAATTGCCCCAATTAGTGGAGCTAAATAAGATGTCATTGACACACTAGTTGCATTGAGATGTTCAATAATGTGAAAGAACACCAAACTTGCTAGTGCCGTACTTAGTATAGATAGTGCTAATAGTGAGCCTATTGCTTCAAAAGATGGTATTGGTAGGCTAAATGGGTGTTCAATCCATAACGAAAAAGGTAGTAAATAAAGCGTTGAGAGGAAATATCCGGCGGTTGGTACAACTGAATGTGGAAATCCACGAAGATATTTGCGAGAGTAAAGAATAGTACCTGAAAAACTAAGAGAAGCAAAGGTAATGGCTAGTAATCCTAGTAGGTTTATTTGTATACCATTGAACAATGAGGGAACTACTAATAATATTAATCCACCAAATCCAATGAATGTACCAATAACCTTCATAACTGTTAAACGATCATCTTCTGTAAAAAAATGCGCTAGTACAATCGTAAATAATGGCATAGTTCCATGAATAATAGCTGCAATGGCACTATCAACATGCAATTCACCCCAGCTTATAAGCAAGTATGGTAATGCGGTTTGAATCACGGCTAATATTGCAGCATGTTTCCATAGTCCAACAAATTGAAACAAACGGTATCCTTGTGCTATTAAAAAAATATAAAGTATTACCGCTGAAATACCCACTCTAAGTGTTACTAGCGTGAATGGAGGGATTTCTGGAACAGCTATTTTTATGAAAAGAAACGACGAACCTATTAATAATGCTAAAAAAAAAATCCAAAAAAAGTTTTTTAATCCCATAGATTTGACAAATGTTCATTTGTGTAGGTGAATATAAGAAATTTCAAAAACACCCCCTAACAATTAAAAAGTTGTGTATAACCTATTTGTTCCTTAACATAAGTCATTGAAATGCGACACCCAAAATCAATGAGTTAGCTTATTGGGGAACAAGTTTAATGATGAGCACTTCAATGTCACTGCTTTTAAGTTAAACAAACAAAAGCATTTATTTATGTGTACTTATTGTTATTATTAATGAATTAGGATTTGCCAGATTATAGGACTGACAAAATAAGCCAAACAACCCATCCTAAAAATCTATAAATTCAGCAAATCCTAATTCAGACAATTAAAAATGATAACCAACTTCTAACCAATAATTTCGCTCAGCTATAGGCATATCATGTGGAATGGCAATAACACCACTAGAGTTAGGGCCTATTGTAGGTTCACGGCCATCTTCATCAAATAAATTTCGTACACTAACTGCAATATTCCAAGGTTCTTTTGTATTTTTACGACGCAAAGTTAAATCTACAGTCGTATAACTAGGTGTATCTTCTCTGCCATCATTCGGAACACGTGCTCGTTTACCTACCCAATTAGCTTGAGTATTCAAAAACCAGTTTGGAAACAATAACCAGTCAGTGCGTAGGTAAACCTGATGTTGTGGCGCATTAGCTGCTTCATGATCGTTATTTTCGTCGGTAGAATTTTGATATGCATAGTTAAACAATAAGCTAGATTTGGTACTCATTTTCCAACGTGTTTCAAACTCTAAACCATGCCCTTTCTGCACACCAACATTTGCAGCACTGAGAACTTCTGCGTCAGCAGAGCCACTTACAAATGCAACTTTATCAGTGATTTCATAAGAAAACAAGTTTAAAGCTAAATGTAGACTATCTGTCGCACGGTGATCAAAAGCGAGTTCCCATGTTTCCATAATTTCTGGTTTCAAGTTGGGATTGCCATGTGCTACCGCACTATTTGTGACATACAACTCTGAATGAGAAGGCGCGCGAAAAGCACGACCATATAGTAATTTGGTAGTTAAGTCAGGATGCGTTTGCCATACCATTGCTAAACGTGGATTAATGGTATTACCAAAATCTGAATATTCATCATAACGTATACCGGCCGTTAATTCCCAGTTAGGTTGAAAAGCCCAAGCATCTTGCATGAATGCATACCAACTATTCCGATTGCCTTCAAAAAAAACTTCTGCAGCTGTACCAGTTATATCCTGAGCTTTACCGTCTGGTACACCTATATTTGAATACATTGTCGTTTTATACACATCGGCATAATGATATCCTGTTCCAATACGTACTAAATGTTGGTTAAAACCCGAATAAAATGCTGAAACTGTTGCACGAGTATTGCGCTCATAAAGACCTGCATACATGACAAGCCCATGCTTGAAAACAGCATGACCTTTTGGAAGGAGGTACTGCTCATCATTGTTTGTTTCCTGTAGATCCAGAACACTAACTTGTGTAGTCACATCCCAATCAGGTGTCAATTCAGGATTATGATAAGTCAAGTCAGCATTGATACGTTGTTCGTGAAAATTACCATTTGGATCTAAGGCTGAAGCACCACCTGGACCTGTTCCCCAGCGAAGTCGCCCCTGATAACCAGTACGCAATTGCCAATTGCCTTTGGATATATCCAAATGTGCATCAAAGTTTTCTCGTTCCAAATCAAGAGGACCAGGCGCATTAGAAGCATTTGTTCGAGGATCCGCCAATCTATCATTCGCAGTTTGTAAATCCTCATCAATAATTCCGCCATGTCCTTCTGTATCGTGGTATTCTAACATTAAAGCAACATCAAAATCACCCCACTTATCACCATGCAATGCCCACACATCTCGTGTATCAAAACTACCGACTCGTGCACCAACTTCAGTACCGTCAATATCTTTACTAGTCTTTGTAATGATGTTAATAACTCCTACAAAGGCATCTGCACCATAAACAGCAGAACCGGGCCCACGAATCACTTCAATTCGAGAAATGGCCTTAACTGGCATTCCACCCCATGCTAAACTCCTGTTACCAAACAGAAATTGTTTAATAGAGATGCCATTTATTAGCACCAATACTTCTGGGTTATAATCGGAATGAGTGCCTCGAATGGTATAAATGGGATTATAGTCATTACTGTTTCTTGCTACATGCAACCCCGGTATTGTTTCCAGTACTTCATCCAAATCAGTTGCACCCATGGCTTCAATATCCCTAGCCGTAATCACCGAAGTAACAGCAGGCGCACGGGCAACTGTTTGTTTAAATCCAGTAGCAATGGTAACCTCAAGGTCAAAAAGTTCGGCCAAGCTGAGGCCGAGAGCTTCCATATCGATGTCTCCATTCTCGTCAGTCGTTTGAGCGGCTGTCATGCCCGCCAACAGAACTATGGATTGAAGCGAGAACGTGCCGGTTAATTGGGCAATGGCTTGAACGGATGCCGTACCACTTAACAGGGCTAGTACACTGTCAAGGTTGTTTTGATGGGTAAAAAAAGGTTAAATATAAAAAAATTTCTGGAGATAAATATAATGGCTAAAAAATATATTGTACAGCTATCTTTTGAGGAACGAGATGAATT
>Ga0190315_1000167_pt1 | contig 41516 bp, 61 predicted proteins | sample 48701101_MG_FD_161673 | JGI IMG/M metagenome (GOLD analysis project Ga0190315, IMG submission 161673) | Hydrothermal vent sediment bacterial communities from Southern Trench, Guaymas Basin, Mexico - 4870-11-0-1_MG | ecosystem: Environmental > Aquatic > Marine > Hydrothermal vents > Sediment ...
TCGTTTATCAATGACGTGCTCACAGCCGTCGCTCAGACGCTCATTCTGAAGGTAGATTTCGATATCCAAAACGATTCTGCGGGTTGGGCTGTGAAATCAGTCAAACGTGACGGCGAGGATTGCCCTCTGGAGTTCGCTATTTAATACAAAAGATACATTTACTTTCACACAGGTGGTCAATCCCACAGGTGTTTCCCCATGCCCCGCCAGGCAGAAGACCCGGAGATCGCAGCGGCGTTTGAGGCGTATGTAGCGATGGGCACGATCCGGAGCGTCCGCCGGCTGTGGAAGAACTGGGAGCAGTTAGTCCCCACAGGTCGTCCACGTCCAACTTATCAAGCAGTATGCAATTGGGCGAACAAGTACCACTGGCGTGAACGTGCTGCCGAGAGGGATCGCAAATTCTCACAAAAACTTGCCGAGAAAAATGATAATTTAAGATTGCAGACCGCGGAACACATCTTGCAACTCTTGTATGCTCGCATCCGCACCGTCTTTGACGAGGATGGCAACATCATCCTACCGATCCAGAACTACCAAGACCTCAACGATACCATCAGGTTGGCACTTCAGATCATCGGTGCGTTGAACCAACCTCCTGCACGTGGCCGCCCGCCGAACCAGCAGACGAACATCAAGATCATCAAGGTCGTTGACGGCATGTCGGAGCAATCGCGCTCAAGAGTAGTAGACACCGAAGCCCATGAGGTTGTGGACACGGACACGGACACGGACACAGACTCCGAACAGGAACTCGAACAGGAACTCGAACAGGAACTCGAACCCGAAGCCGAAGCAGCAACATCCGAACCGCAATCCGAGGATTCAAGCCCACCCTAACCGTTGTTCGCTCTGCTCGTGTGCAGCCCGCAGATGTCGTACAGGTAGCCGTCGGCAGCCGCCGTTGCACGCTTTGCACCCACCCATCCCGGTGGAGGGTTGCGCATAGGTTGCTTGCTTGCTCGCTTGCTTGCCTGCTCGCCGCCATTGCCAGCCAGCCAGCCGTCCGTCGTTTGCAGTCCTTCGCTGTCTGTGCGTGGTGTGTGCGCAACCCTCCACGAACATACCAAAGACAGGGGCCCACCACCCGCCCTCAGGCGCTGCACGCCCGCATGTGCCGGCGGTCATATAATCTGACATTATGATGACACGCTTCGAAGCGTGTCATATAATGAAGATTATAACGCTTAGCAGGCACGCACGTAATTTTGATTGTCAGGTATAAGACGTGCCTGCACGCTTGACCGCCGGCACGATGCAAGGGGGGCATGCTGGCTGTCTTGCGGTTCTTGCCGGTTGGTTAGCCAGCCAGCCAGCAGCCCCCCGACATGGTGTAAAGGGTCTGCCGCCATTACTGCTACCATTAGCAGCCTTCCCGCAACGAGCGTGGGCGCGAGGACATCGCCATGAATTGCGTGCCACGCACATGCAATTCATGCCTCTGCCTCAATCGTCCATCGCGCCCTAAATAGTTGCGTCCAGGCTGCCCAATGCCAACACCAATCCAAACACTTAGGTCACATCTGCATCCTGGTTCTCTGTTTCTGTTTCTCTTTCTTCTTTTTCCTCCTCCACCACCCCCCTGACTTCGCAAGCGAAGTCAATCCACCCACACCTTTCGATTTGCGGCGTTCCGCAAAGTTATAAACCCCTCGGTAAGCTCTGCAGTCAAGAACCTTTCCGAGAAAGGTTCTGACAGACTCCAAAGCGTAATGGAAAACCATTGCAGCCCTCCCGCGGCTCGTTCGGGTGCGGTTGTCTTCCACACGCTTTCCAGGCAGAAGCGTGTGTCAGCAACTTCCCGCACCCTCTTCTGCCGCGTCCGGGCTGCTTAACGCCTCCATTACATCAAATTCTTCTTTTCTTTCTTTGCGCCGGCGCGTAGCGCCGGCTGATGGCTGTGATGCGCGCATCTGTCGAGATGCGCTTAGATACGCTTTTTCCTTTTCTTTGAGAAAGAAAAGAAAAAGCTCAGCAAAAAGAAAAGAAACGTGCTGCTCGCTCGTTCGTCTGCTCACTCGCTCGCAGCACGGTCATGTAGGGTCTACGCCTTCTGGCGTCGTAACACGAGCCGCAAAGTTCATACGAACCACACAGTTTTGAAGCCGTAGCAGGAATCGCATAGCGTAGCAGCAACCGCATAGCGCCCTGTTCGGTAGGTAACAGGAAACGCATATTCCAGCCGCTCCGGCTTTCTTGTCTTGTGCGCACGTGCTCATTCTTTCTCCGCTCCGGTTAAAGCGTTTGAAGTTTTGCTCGCCGAAGCGAGCAAAACCAAGCCCTTCGGGTTCAAACGCCTAAACCTCCCCGTAGCCTTCCGTTGCCATCTTTTCGCTTTCCGGGTTTAAAGCATTTGAAGTTTTGCTCGGCATAGCGAGCAAAACCAAGCCCTTCGGGTTCAAATGCCTTAAACCCGATCCGTTATCGTCCTTGCCTATTCGCACGTGCGCACATCCACTTCGCCCCGGTTTAAAGCGTTTGAAGTTTTACGCAAGCGTAAAACCAAGCCCTTCGGGTTCAAACGCCTTAAACCTCTTCCGTCGCCTTTTCACCGTTGACCTCTCGCCCGTTGCGGGTTTAAAGCATTTGAAGTTTCGCTTTACGCGAAACCAAGCCCTTCGGGTTCAAATGCCTTAAACCCGACTCTGATTGCTCCCGTTGCGTTCCAAGAAAGCCTCCGCGGGCTGGAACACACATTTCCCGTTACCTCCACGCCAGTGCGCCACACGGTCATGCCGCTACGCCACACAATTCCCGCTACTTCGTTCAAAACCGCATAGTTCGTAAGACCCTCACAACTCGTGTTACGGTCGCATGCAAGAGGGGCTGCTGGTCCAGCCAGCCAGCAGCCCCTCGACATTCACCCACCCGCCCTCGTTGTCTACCCACTCGCCATGCGTGCGTAACGGTAGACCCGGAGCCGCCCGACGAAGGTTTTAATATTTACGAGCCTCGCGGCTCGCGCAATTTAAAACCTTCGCCTGCTTCGCAGGTTGCGGAATGGCGGGTCATACGAAAGGCAAAATAATTGCAAGCCTCACGGCTTGTGCATTTTATTGCCTTTCGCCGTTCCGGTTCAGCCCTCCGCTACGCGGACGGCTGACTCTGACCCGCCATTCCGCAATCGTGCAGCTCCGGCTATGTCCCGTTCCGCACGCCATGCAAGGGGGGCTGCCATCGAACCTCAAGTTGCCAACCTTTGCCAGCCCGCCGCGCCCGCCGCTGCCATTTGCCGGCAGCCCCCCGACATTATTCAGCTATAAGCTATCAGGCAATTCATTCTCACTCAACGCTCCAATTTCAAATCAAAAGCAGAATAGAGAAGATAAGAAAAGATAAGATAAGATTAAGATAGGAGGGATGAGAGGGGAGATGAGAGTGAAGCTGAAGATGAAGGTGCGTATAAAGCGCTGGTGGAAGCTATCAAAGACCGCACACCTGTTGCGGAAATACGGAGTGATAGAACTGCTGGAGATACTCCTCTTCGGGCTAATCGTAATCCTCTTAGCGAGGATATTTGGGTGTTAATGCCCTCGCGCAGTTATTGGGCGCATCAACCGGGTTCAAATCCCGGTGAGGGCGATCGGAGGTGAAGAGAAGATGGAGGAAGCCTTCGGGCATAAGGAAGAAGAAGAGATAGGAGTGGCGGGCAGTGGCGAGCCCGCCACACTTAAGAGGAACGCCATAAAGGGCTATGTGCGGGGGATAATGATAAGGATATATCCGCCTGCGATTGATGGAGGGTTGGCAACGATAGAGGTCGGCAACGGGTTGCAGATTGTCGGTTGTTGCAGGTTCTCAAAACCGGTTTTGGTATGGAAGACCGCAGAGCTGTTGCACACGTATCTGAGCTTGCACGAGGTCAAAGGAGGTGCGTGCTAAGATGAACCTCAATGAGCGGAACAGATCGATTAAGAAGGCATTAAGCGCAGAATTCGGCAGCAAAAACGTCAGAGTGCGAGGAGGTAGAGGCACAGCCTACGGGTGGGTTGATGTCACTATCTTCATATCCGTCCCCGATGAGTTCAAGATTCTTCATGAGGGGCGATATACACACGAAGCGAAAGAAGCTATACACAGGGCACGGAGCAGAGCAACTGAGATACTGAAACAAAAAGGGCTCTGGGAACAGCTCGGAATTTGGTATGATGATGATCCAGAAGCAACAATGCGGAGGAAAATAACGATTGACGCAAGATTCGGGGAGGAGTATTAAAAAATGGTATCCGGCGATATAGAAAACGAATTTGGCGAGATAATCGCGGTGGAATATGCGAAGGCAGACATAGAGACCGGCGAGGTAGATTATGAGACCCTGGAATTGGGAGAGGATGACTCTCCCACATCCAGGACATACAGGAGGTGAGAAAAGAAATGGAAGTCAAAATAGGCGATAAGGTGAAAATCTTCAGGGCGGGTTTTTGGTTCGCTACGGGCGAGGTGGTCTCAGTTCAGAACGAGATAGCCACAGTAGTCTACAAAGGCGCTTTCGGTGTGTGGCATACTTTGAAAGGGCATGTACGCCATCTTTCAGTCATCAAGGAGGAGGGAGGGTGCTGAAGATGCAGAAAACTCTTTCTTCTTTTCTTTCATTGAAAACAGTCAAGTGCGATCACTGCGGTAGAGTGTACACCGGTGAAGAGTTCAATGCGCTGGAGCTCACCGGTCATAACATCATTTGGGACTTCGATTATCGCCGCTGCGCAGATTGCGGTGAAGAGATCACACCGCTGAAGCTTCGGTATGTTGGAGAGTGAGTGAGGAGGTGAGGAGAGAAAAGATGCAGTGCAAATTGACTCAGTATGTAGTGAAGCGTGACATGAAGTTCATGACCGTCCAGGAGTCCACAGGCGAGAAAATCAATAGCTTCAGGAAGGTCTATGAACTCATGAAGCCGGAGGCTGCGATTGATCGCGAGTGTGTGTGGGTTCTCCATCTCAACTCGCATCTGGAACTGATCGAGAAGGAGCTTGTCAGCATGGGCGATGTGAGCGCTTCGATAGTCCACCCAAGGGAAGTTTTCAAGAAGGCGATCCTCCATTCAAGCAGTCAAATCGTAGTGGTGCATAACCATCCAAGTGGTGACTTTCTGCCATCAGTTGAAGATAAGGATGTTGCCAAAAGGCTCTACAAAGCCGGCGAGATCATCGGTATCCCACTCGCGGACTTCATGGTAATCAGCACCAAGGGCTTCTTCAGTTTCGCTAACGAGGGCATGTTAGAACAGCAGTGAGCGCGGCGGGGGCGATGAACCCCGCATTCCTATTCCCCCTCAAAAAATGGAGGTGAAAGAAAATGGATGAGCAAATAGAGGAAATAATAGCCGGTGCGTACGAGCTCTTTGATCAAGTTGAGTCTCTGCTGCTTTCTATCTCGCAGCGGCTTGCCGCCCTGGATCAGCGTGTACGTGCTATCGAGGAGAAGATAGATGCAGCAGGGTCTTCTCTTGTTGATGGAGGTGATGAGGAATGAGTGAAGAGGTTGGAGAGTTCGCATCACAGCAGCAGATCAGGAAGCTGTATGCTGTGCTGCACTCGCTGGGCATCTCGCCGAAGGAGTTCAAGCAGCAGAAGGGGTTCTCTTCGTATTCCAAGTTAGGACGGTTCGAAATATCGGAGATGATCGAAGAATTGGAGCAAAAGGAGGAAGCAGTTGAGAACTCCGTGTTGGAGGAGCTCCAGGAGTCACAGCCGCAGGGGCAGCAGCAGCAGGAGGTAGCAGCACCGGTCAATCCCATAGAGGCGCGGGTAGAAGCAGCACTCAATGAGGTTGATGTGCTCGCACCCGTCATGCGTGCGTGCGTACGTACAGCGTCCGAAGCGATCCTCGCATTGCCCGAAGACATCTATGAGGAAGTAGGCGAGGACTCGCTCGGTGAGTTCATTATCCGGCTCGCGGTGACCATGTTCATCCAGGTGAGCCGTTGCAGCAGGAGGTGATGACAATGTCTTCAGCGATCGAGTTACGTCGCGCTCCGGGTACTTGTTGCCCGGAGCCCGGTTGTGATCATCCAGACTTCGATTATTCCGCTTGCCCTAACTGCTCTCGCCGCTGCATCTTGTGCAAGCGTCAGCCGCACTACGAATATGTCGAAACGCCCGTCAAGTGTGATGCATGCCATGCGCGCCTATTCGCGCTTGCCCGTGTATTCCAGCGTCATTTACAGCGCCATCGTAAGATCGTATGGTTCATTTGTCCGGTATGTGATCAGGAGCTGCACTTTGCGCTGCGGCATCTTACTATCGGTGACAGCTCCACGCGAGGCCTCACATCTGTAGAGGTAGAGATAGGAGGTGAGAAAAGAGAATGAGCCTAAAACTCCGCCGGTTCTTCGCCGGCACGCCGCGGTCTATCGCAGACATCAATGATTTCCTTAGCTTGCCCAACATAGCGATCCGTCATATCTTCGTTGCTGCGCACGATGCAAACGATGATGCAGTCTATATCTTTTACGAAGACCAAGCCAACAATAGCGAGTAGCCCTATTCTTCCCTCCTTCCGTCTTCTCTCCCTCTCTCCCGCTTCTTCTTTTTTTTTTGAACTCCCAATTCCCAATCCCAATTCAAGTCCCACCGCCCACCTCCCAGCCTGTTCTGCCCGCCCGCACTTTTGCCGTTCTTATCTCCCGTTGCCGAAGGCACGCAGCGGCATCGTCTCCATTTCGAGGGCGAATTCCCCCCCCTGAAACGCCCCCCCTCTCCGCTTCCATAGCTATGAAAGGTTGCGCCAGTCGGCTGAACTGTGCTGCGTGCCTTTCCGTGGAACATCAGAGGGGGGGAATTCGCTTGTGCCCCATTCTTCGTTGCCGCCGTAGCTCTTGCCGCCCGCAGCTCTCTTCGCTGCTTATCTCTACCGCAGCTCTCAGCTCTTACTATGCCTACCGTTGCTCGTAGCCGCCGTTGATACTGCTGCTCGTCCTCACCGCTGCTCCAGGACTTCACCATAGCCCTTGTCTAACCTCAGCTCTTGTCCTCCTATGCTTAAGACTGCTTCTTGTCCGAACCTTAGCTCTTGTCTCCTATGCTTACCGTTGCCTCTTTGCTTATCCTTTGCTGCTGGCATTCACCATATCAAATTCAATTCACCATATCAGAATCACAAGTCTATCCGCCCCACTTCTCTACTAACTCATGTCATTTTCAGCCGCTATCGAAATTTCGCTCGCCCTCAGGTATAAAACCATTAACCCACATCTTTCATTCGCACCAGCGTGATATTTCAGCATGGTCTTTTCCATACCACTCTCTTCTGACATATCCAGCCATCGGACATGTTCATATTCCCGGTTTTTTGTTTTCCCACCGTCAGCCTTATCATACCATATCTTCTATCATCATAGCGGAGGTGATATCAATATGGAATATGTACCCTGTAGGTATTTGGATTATGAACCACACTACGACGCTGAACTACGAACCGCCGCGCCCGACTTCCCACATGTCAAGTATTGGTATCGAACCAAAGTGCCCTTCGAGGGTGCACCGCGCAACGTCCAGTTCTGTCGCAAACGCGGGCGCATCGCCGGCATCTTTCAGTGCTATACCGGCGAGCTCGAATGCTATGAACCAGTTGAGAATGCGGAAGCAGGAGGTGAGAAGAAGAAATGGAAGAAGTAAGGTTGGAATTCCAAGGACGTGACCATCAGCATTTTGATGTCTTGGCAACCAGGTCTGGCATCGATATCGAGATGGAGACCGACTTTGAAACGCAGCGCATCTTCCTCTTCTGGGAGGAATGGGATCGGATCGCCGAGCTCGTTGAGAGTTGCAGAGCGCACAAGGAGGTGACCCTACAATGCCAAAGGTGAGAGTCATTGAACGCAGCCGTGAGATGTCGCGCAATGCCGCGCTCAACTATCTGGTCTATCATCTGGTTCTTCAGGTGCGCAAGCGGCACCGGCTGCGGCAGGAGCTCATCGCTATCCAGAACACTATCCAAGCGATCGCCGCGGAGATCAATAAGCGTAAGAAGGAGGTGGAGGATGGCGATGAATGAAGAGCTGAAGCGAAAAATGAATGACAAGAAAGGAGTCGCTATGCCCAACATCATGCTGGATATCGAGACTCTGGGTACTGTCATCACTCAGATCGGTGCAGTGTATTTCGATTGGACTGGAACGACCGGAGAAACTTTCCTTATCAATATCGACATCAATTCCTGTCTGGAAAAAGGCTTGGAGATTAGATCCCAAGAGCTCCAGTTTTGGCTGAGAAACAAGTCTAAGATCTCTTGGGACAAGGATACCATCGTACTTACCGATGCCATCGAAGAGCTAACGGCTTTTTGCAACCTCAATAAAAACAGCGCTATTTGGTCTCACTATTACGATTTGGAAATTATCGATATCGCTTGTCATTCACTCGGTCGAAAGCTCCCATTCCACTATTCACGCTGGAAGGACATCAGGACATTGTTATTCCTATCGGGCTTCCAACGAGAAAGTGGTGATGCAGACCCCAAAACACACAATGCATTAGATGATTGCTTTTATCAGGTCGATTACTGTTGTTTAGCGTACTCCCAACTTGTCCAACCGGTCAACCCGAAGAGAAAGGCCGGCCGGCCGCAAGAGCGCAAGCGCGGTCGTTATCTGGTCTTCTGGCTACCTGAGGGTTTCACAAATTGTATCGTTGTAGATGCTGACAGCGAAGATGAAGCTCGCGCACAAGCTCTCCAAGAGCTGGGGCTTACGGCTGATGCTAAATCTTTGTTGCATGCTGTCAATTTCAATGAGTTCAAGCCTGGATGGCGGTTATGGAGGTGAGCACACTATGATGAACGACCAATCGGTTTTCGTAGTGGTGAAAGGCCCGCTAACTCGACTCAAACCCGGTGAGAAGGTGCTGCTATCACCGACCGAACAGCTCAGCACACAAGCCATCAAAGAGCTCTCCAACGGGCTCGATAAAGCGCTATCGCGTGGCGTCAAGTTCATCGTTATTGATAGTAACTGGAAAGTCATCATCGCGCCCGAAAGGGCCCCTATCAAATTCCACCGGCCAGAGCCCGAACCCGGTAAGGACACCGTCGCGCTTCTCAACGAAGATCATGATCTCTCCGGCGATTCCGATCTGGAGCTCGCGCACATCATGGAGCGTCTATGCAACGAATATCAGATGTGCCGCTCCACACTCTCTACCGCTACGCTCGATGTATGGAATTGTATCGTGAGAGTCGCAAAGGAGATATTGAAGCGAGAAGGAGGTGAAGTAAGTATTGAGCTGTGAAGTTGCAGAACAGTTGTGGCGCGCGGTCATACGTGAACGTGACAAGGCAATTGCTACTGGTGATGTGGATGATTTCATACGCGCGGTACATACGTGGGCGGATCATGTCGAAGCGCACGGCTGTTGGAGGTGTGGCACACAATGAGCACACATTCTGAGCCCGATGGCATCGTTACTTCGGTGAAGGGCGAAGCAGGTCACAAATACGTTATCACTATCCTCGATAATGAGCTCTGGATCGAAGACTATGACGAGCTCGGAGTTGAATGCGGCAAAATAGCGTTTTTAATTTCCGAATTTTTCGCCGTCGTGAAAAATGCCTTTTCCGTTCTCCATAACCATCATCAATCCAGAACAGGAGGTGATCGAAAGGAATGAAGCGTGAAGAGATGTCGGTGCGGCTTGAATGTGGTGAAGACCCGTTGGAACTCTCTATCCAGAAATGGCGTGATATTGTTCACCATCTGGAACATATCAAGTCATTCGATGAGTACGATGACTCACTCGAACGCGGCTCTCTCAATTGCGCGCTCTGCGAAGTTCACAGCTCTTGTCTTGACTGCCCTATTGTCACACAGGCGAAGTGCCACACTTCCAATAGTGCAGACGGTCGTAAGTATGGATTATGCCGACACACTCCATACTATGAATTCCTTGCCGCCGTCGCGCGGCAGGATGTAGATGCCATGCGCGCCACTGCAAAGAAGGAGCTCCAATTCCTCAATCAGTTGCAAACCGAGCTACAGCAGCGTTCTATCCCTACCGATCCTCAGCTCGCTCCTATGTCCGAGCGTGATATCCGCGCGTACTGCAAAGAATACGCGCGTATAGAACGCACCGCACGTCCGGAACTGAATGCAGTCTCATATACCGTTGTGCTCAAATTCCCGCTGTTGGTCAATCGTATCGAATGTTCTTCACCGGAGCTCTGGGAGTTCGTACCTGTCTCACAACAGGAGTTGCAAAACGAATCCGTGCATCTATTCTTCACTTTTGCATTCACCTCGCTCGTACATGCCGATGCCGCTATGCTACCGTTACGCGAGGAGTATGTCATTGATAAGCTCTATGATCTTATCAGGCAGGCACTCAATGAAGGCCATATCACTGCCGCGTTCTCCGAAGACCGTGATGGTATCGAAGGCACAGTCACGTTCTATATCTCGGAGCCGCTGCGTATCGCTGCGAAACATGCACATCGTGCGCACCGGTTCTCCGGTTCTCGCATTCTGGAGAAGGGAGTGGGAGGTGAGTACCGTGCTTGAACTCGATATCGACAGCATGATCAAGATTACGGAACGGGTCATCACTGAAGAGGGCGCGCTCGGCAAGTTCTTCCGTAAGCGGTTCGATTACAAAGGCTTCTCTATCCAAGTGGAGGTCGAAGTACGGAAAAAAACAGCAGCCAGTGAACGTGAGTCAGGAGGTGAAAGCAACGTTGATCGCATCAGATATCGGTAGGATTATCCAGATATTGAAACAGACTTTCGGTAGGCGCGCTCGGCTGATTATTCAGAGGGGAGCACCAACACCAGAAGCAACCGATGAACTCCGTAAAGAGATCGAAGCGCTTAAAGCCGATCGGGATGAGCTCCAGTCCTATCAGGATGACATACTGGACAGGCTGGCCGATGCCGAAGACGATATAGTGAATCTTGATCTCAGGATAGACAAGTTAGAAGTTTCTATCACAGATTTACAGCACGCATTGAACCGCCTCTCATCAAAAGAGCAGACAACAGATGTGGAGGTGAGCGAAGAGGATGACTCGTGAAGAGATGCTCGCTCGGTTGGAACGCGGCGAAGACCCGTTGCATCTTTCGATCGATAAGTGGTATGACCTCTTTTGCCATCTCATCTCCATCAATTCTATCAGTGAATATGATCCATCGTTACAGGACGATGCAAACAATTGCGCGCTCTGTGAAGTCCACAAAGGTTGCCGCGGCTGTCCAATCGCGCGCTATATGAACGGTCGGCATTGTTTGGGCACTCCATTCTATGACTACCAGCTCGCATATTCATATCGCAACCTCTATGAGATGCGTGCCGCCGCGCTCGCTGAGATCCACTTCTTGCTATTCACTGAGTATCTCCGTCATCACCCGTTCCGCAGACTTCTGTATCGGTTAGAACGTTTCGCGCGCCGGTTCGGCTTTCGTAACATCAAGGAGCTCATATTAGCGTTCTTCATCTGATAAGCTTAGGAGGTGTAAAAAATGAGCAACCCTAAACCCGTATGGCAAAAAGCGCTCAAAAAGCCCGTCGTTGTCGAGTTCCGGGAAGTCCAGGGTGTTGAACATATCGTCACACTCGAAGGCGTGCTCACTGCCAAGCAGGGCGTAGACTACATCATACGTGGCGTCAATGGTGAGCTATACCCTATCAAAAAGGACATCTTTCAGCGCACCTATCAGTTCTTTGATCCTCACATCTTGCAGCTCGCTCAGCGCCGGCATAATGAGAACATCCAACATGTACGTGATTCTGAACTCGATCTCGAACGTCCATTACTCGAAGCGCTGCTCGTGGCTATCACGTCATCACACACCGATTCTCCTTTTCTCGATGTCCAAGTCACTCTCGGCTCGGACATCCACGCAGAGCTCTGTCGTACCGGTGACCCTATCAAGCACGCCAACCCGCCCTTTGTCATTTTCACGTTCCAACGTATCGGGCTGCAGCTTTTCTTGTACTCGTTCATTATTTATCATCATCAAGAACCATGACCAAGAAAGACCAAAACCAAAACTATGTCCAAGACTCCAGGGTGCTTATCAATGTAGACTTCGCCACACTCGCATCTATCGTTGACGAGGATGTTCTACGTGCCGCCCTTGAAGCCAATGGCAAGCCCGATGGGTCTTCCATTATCATTGCAGCCGACCATATCCTACCTCTCCTCGTAGACGCGCTCAAATGGCGGCAGCAGTTGCAGCTACATCGGCAGAAGCAGAAGCTGCAGCTCAAATGGCGGCAGTATCGCTATCGGCATTGTGATTCAGATTGATGATCGCACCAACCAAATCACAATCGGAACACGCAATTATGGTCAATCTCGGCGGTGTCATCCCGTTCTCTTCGATAGATTGGCGTGGCAAAGCCGCATTAGTACTCTTCTTACGCCGCTGCCCGTTCAGGTGCTGCTATTGCCAGAACTATCAGCTCTTAGAGGCTGACAATTATGTACCACTTTCCACGATCGAACAGACCATCCGTGATAACGAGCGGTTCATAGATGCCGTTGTCATCTCCGGCGGTGAGCCCTTCATGCAGCCGCAGGTGCTACGTGCCATCTCCTCTTTCATCCACTCCCGCTCGCTCGCTTGTGCGGTACAATCCAACGGCTATTATCCCAATGCCGTCGAATCTCTGCTATCTCTCCACGCAATTGACAAGCTCTTCCTCGATATCAAAGCCCCTATGGACGGACGTGCATACGAAGAACTCACCCAAGCCTCCGGCTCGTCCGCACGTGTAAAACGTACGCTCCAGCTCGTTCTCGATTATCAGCTCGATACTGAGCTCATCACTACCGTATTCAAACATATCGTCGGCGCGCCGGAAGTCTTATCTATCGCTCAATCGCTATTCTCACTCGGCGCCGCTCATCTGCCTTTCATCATACAGCAGGGCAGAATCGAACGTGTGCCGCCCTACTCTAACTTATCCAAAGCTAACGTCTTCAGTTATGACGAGCTGCTTGAAATTGCTGCGCGGGTACATCATACCGTGAAACTTCAGGACGTCCGTATCCGTACACGTGAAAAGGGCGAGGAGGTGCTATATCGTTCATGACTATCGCTGAGAAGTCTATCGCTTCTATCGAATCGGACACTCTTAAGCTCCATTTCCATCCCGGTCAGCTCCGGGCATGGAACTCCAAAAAGCGGTTCATATTCATATTGGCGGGGACGCAGAGCGGGAAAACCTCTTTCGGCCCCTGGTGGCTATTACGAGAATTGCAATCACGTGGCAAGGGCGATTATCTCGCCGTCACTGCTAATTACGATCTCTTCAAACTGAAGATGCTACCGGAGATCCGAAAGGTCTTTGAACACACTCTCAAAATCGGGCGCTTCTGGACTGCCGAACGTATCCTCGAAATCGCAGACCCCAATGGCAAGTTCCTCGCGTCCTCTTCGTCCGATCCCATGTGGGCGCGCATCATACTCCGGTCCGCAGTCGGCGGCTCACGCCGTGCTGATGTCGGTGTATCCTCATTGGAATCCTCAACCGCTAAAGCTGCATGGATTGACGAATGTGGTCTACCGGACTTCTCCGCAGAGGCTTATGACGCCATCCTCCGGCGGCTCTCACTCTCTCAGGGCAGATTACTTGGTACTACCACGCTCTACAACGTCAATTGGCTCAAATCCAAAGTCTATATCCCGTTCCTCAAAGGTGATCCCGATATTGACGTTATCCAATTCGACAGCCTCCAGAACCCTGCATTCCCCCGTGAAGAGTACGAACGTGCCAAACGCGCACTCCCCGCGTGGAAGTTCGATATGCTCTATCGTGGCAGGTTCGCGCGCCCAGCAGGTATGATCTTCGCCGACTTCGATGAGGCCTTACACATCGTCAAGCCGTTCACTATACCACACGCGTGGCCGCGTTATGTCGGTATTGATCCCGGGCCCCTTCATACCGCTTCCGTATGGCTCGCGGAGAGACCCGCACCCAAATCCAAAAAGCACCCACCGAAGTTCTATGTCTATCGTGTAACACTCGAAGGCAACCTCACCACGCAGCAGCACGCGCAACTCTTACTCGAACGTTCAAAGCATGAGAACATTACCAAATTCGTTGGCGGCGCGCGCTCGGAATTACAGTTCCGGCTTGATTATCGTGCCGCCGGTATCCAAATCGCACGTCCGCCATTCACTGATGTCGAAGCGGGTATTGATCGTATAGTCCAGCTCTTACGTGAACGTCGGCTATTCTTCTTCGAGAATTGCGAGCTCAGGTCGCCTCATTCTTCCACGTCCGTATTGCCTACCATCTTCGATGAGCTCAACCAATACGCTCGTAAGCTCGGCCCCGATGGCGAGCCCACTATCGAGATCGAGAACAAGGAGCAGTTCCATAGGATTGATGCACTCCGGTACGCTATCTCCATTGTTTCTCAGCCCGCATCGTCCTGTTTCTTCTCGCTACCTAATCGCCGCCGACGCGCCCGCAGCCCATTCGCCGCCGCCGCACCGAAAGCTTTATAACCTCTTAGCTCCTTTCTTCTCCTTATAACATGGCCACGGCTCGATGCTGCCCTCGTTGCGGATCCTCGGAATTATTTGAAGAGCCTATCCTTGGACTCGCACCGCTCAACTGTTGGGTAGATATCGTCTGCTCACGTTGTGGCTATCGGTTCTCTAAAGGCAGCCGCGCCGATGTCATCGCCCGTGAGCTACCTCGGTTCAAGTCATGAAAATACTCCAAACGCTTGCACGAATACCGAAGCAGTTATTACCGCGATCGCCACCCGCATATTCCGTAGCCTCTACGCAGTCCAACATTTTGCAAGATTTCTCTATCTCCAAAGAAGACCTCAAAACCGCTTATCTCTCCCATCCTATCGTCAATCGTGCTATACATTTCCGTGCTGATCTCATTATCGCCCGCGGCTTCTCGCTTGAGTTCTCTGATCCTTACACCAAACAAATCATCCTCGAGTTCCTGCACGATCTCAAACTGAATTCACCTCTCAATTTCGATCTCAAAGCGATCATCAGAAATGCCTGTATTGACTGCGATGTCTTCGGCAATGCGTTCCATCAACTCATACCTAACAAGTCGCATTCCAAAATCGTCGCGCTCGCGCCTCTGCATCCTATTGATATGGACTATCAGCGTGATTCTTCTGGCTCTATCCTCTTCTCGCCGTCCGGTGAGCCGCTCGGCTATATCTTCCGCGCCGGCACACCCGAAGAGCGCACGTTCAATCGTAACGAGATCGCGCATCTCATATTTGAAACTATCGGTGATGAATTGCTCGGTATACCGCTACTCTTACCTATGTTCCGAACCCTTGAACGGCTCGCCAATATCGAGTTCTCGATCGCACAAGCGTTATACAAACATGGCTTCCCTACTCGTGACATTTCCGTTGGCGATCCTGACCATCCTCCAACTGCAGAGGACATCGAACAGGTCGCACAGCAAGTGCAGAATCTCGATAGCGCTTCTGAATACACACACCCTTATTACTTCAAAGTCTCTTCGATCGACCCCAAATTCCCTCAGAATATTCAGAACATACCCGAATTCTTCTTATCCCAGATAGTCGCCATCTCAGGCATACCGCGTAGGTTCTTACTCGGTGAGGAGAAGTTCGCAACCACACTGCCGGCATTACAGCGCAACTTGAAGCTCATGTTAGAACCGCTCCAGGCGCGTGTGAAGGTTTGGTTAGAGGAGCAAATCTTCCGCCGGGTGCTCGATATTCGTAAATGTGATGGCTCGGTCACCCTCACGTGGTCGCCTATACTCGAACAGGCAGACCCTCAGCTCGTACGTGATACTATCTCTTTGGCTACTACTTTCTCAGACGGCAAGCCGCTCATATCTTGGGAGGAGGCTCGCGATCGGCTCTCATTACCGAAGTCGTTCATGAAGTCGCATCCATCTACGCTCGCTACGCTTCGTACATTATGGCAGCTCGCTGGTCTTTATCTCGTTGAACCTCATGGTGAACTCATCTGGCTCAGACGTAAAAGAGCAATTATCAAGTCAGTCAAGTTCTCCTCGCATATCGGTGAGCCACTGTATCTTCTCTCAGGTGAGTATTGCTACGGCATTATCACGCTGGACTCGCCTGTTGAAATCACTCTCAAAGAGTTCCGTGAGCTCGCGCCCAAACATCTCATCACCGAAGAGGAGCGTGAACGTTGGTGGCCCGATAAGAAGAAGCTGTTCTATTATCCCTTCACGTTCCAAAAGTTCACCACACCACGCAAATGGAAATATGTACACGGCGTGCAGAACTTCGTGCAGCGTGTTGAGTTCCTTTATTCTGTCGCTACGCCCACGCCTACCGCAGCCGTAGTGGCAGGTGCAAATGACTCAGGCAATGAGAATGAACCGTGAAGAAGAACTCGACAGGAGGTTGAAATAATGAACCAAGACCAAGACCAAGACCAGTTGCAGCAGCAGGAGCAGGAGCTCATACGCAACGTTAAGGACTACGATCCCAGCAAGCCTAACAACGCCCAGCTCGCAGACGATATGCGTATCGTCTTTGCATGGTATTCTTCACTCTGCGAAGGTAAGCAGCTCAAATTCTCCAAAGAAGAAGTCATCAACCTCGCTCGCAAAATCTATCAGGAGATCGAGAAGCGTAAACGCGAAGGCAAGATGAAGCATGAGTGGCAGCCGGATAAGATGAAGCCGCACTCTCGTGCACTCTTTGAAATCATTTCCGGCGCGCGCTCGTCCTCCTCCTCCGCTTCCTCTCCTTCTTCTGAATCTGAGCTCCACATACCGTTCTCCACGCTCCCGATTTATCCCGGTCACGTCTCCGCGGAATACGCACCGATAGACCTCGATTCCTTCCTCGCCAACTGGAACTCCTTCTTCCTCCGTAAGCCGTTCATCATGCTCGTTGGCTCGCTCGCCAATTGGCAGCATACCACGGGCGATATCGACATTCTTGTTAAAGCACGTGACCCCACACCGCTACTCAATGCGCTCGACCGCGCTATCAACGCCTGTTTCGAACGCGGTGATGAGCAGCTCGCAGACCTGCTTATCCAGGTGCGGCAGTTCATTCATTCCGATTCTCTTTTCCTGCTCACACGTTGGCGTATTCTCCGTGCATTTCCCGAATACAAAGACCGGCTGCATATCCTCGATGACTCTTTTTCCGGACCGTTCACCAACTTCGTTGAACTCTCAGACCTCGCAGCCATCGCACGTCCCAACCCCATTCGGCAGCAGATGTCAACTCCAGACATCGGCATCAAGTTATTCCGATGGTTTCCCATGTTGAAGCCTATGCACGGGCGGCACAAAGGCGAGATTTACTCGATTGACTCGGTCATTAAGGTACTTAAATCTCGCAAAGAGGATTGGTTCGATATCGGCATCTACGTCCAAAAGAAGTATGACGGCACGCATTGTCAGGTGCATAAAGGTGGTGACAAGGTCTTCATCTTTACCGAAGATGGCACAGACGTCACCAACAATTGCCCTACGCTCGTTCAGGAATTCCGGCAGCAGCCTTTCCACAGCTTCATTCTCTGTGGTGAAGTAGAGCTCTGGAAGAATGGTAAGCACCAGCCTCGTGCGATTACCGCGGGCATACTCAACGCCAGCAAGCCGCAGCCAGATGAAAAGCATCTCCGGTTCAATGTCTATGACTGCGTTTATTGGGAGGAATAGATAAAAAATGTCAGCCATTAGAGTCATTGATGATCATCTGGAACTCAAAAATATCGGTACAAAGTCCCATGCAGAGATAGAAGAGCACATCCCCGGCATCGGAAATTACTCATTTCCCGCTGAGGATGGTGCACCTGACCAGATCCTTGTTACTGACGGCGCTGGCACTCTTTCTTGGGAAGACAAATATACCGATGAAAAAGCGGTTGCGGCATGTGATGCAAGTGATAAGTTTATCGAGCGAAACTCAGTAAATGAAGTTACGGACGTGACAACATTTAAGAGAAATAGTTACGGCAAAGTGCTGGGGATAGAAGCTGAAAGTGATGATCTTATCGCAGCTTTAGATGTAATGGGCACTAAAATTAAAAACTCATATTTCACGTACCAGCAATTATTTGCTGCTATAGGCTTTCCCATTCTAAATGTTCAAGGAACAGATAAAAATGTTCAAATTGGGGGATTTGTATTCCTTAAACCAAATGGTTATCAATATTCATATATGATTTTAAAAACAGCTGATAATAATGGAAATGCCGTTACCAGTCTTGAGGTATATTCTGATAAAATTGATTTAAAAAATCATACCATTAAAGATATAAAAAACCACGATAACGCTACTCTTTCAGGCACACCCAAAATTTTAGAATTCGATATAGAGGGGACACCATATTATGTTAAGGTGTACCCGACAAAAAGTTAGGTGGATATCATGGAGTCCAAGTTAGACGAAAAAAAGGCAAATCAAGAACTGATAGCGAAGTATAAAGAGCGCATAGCCGAATTGAAAAAGGAAATCGAGCAATTCAATTATGAACGCTTAAAACGGATAGAGAGAGCACAGCAGCTTAAGCTTGAACTCCAAGAACAACTCTCACAAATTAATCAAGCTATCCTCACTCGTAGAGGTGAAATTATCGGTCTGAAAAGATTGATAAGAGAAGAAGAAGAAAATGAGTCTGACACTCCCGAAAACATGCGCAATGGGTAGCAGCAAGACCGGCTTAGTCGGAACTATCGGTATCACGCTACTCAATCCCGATGGTTCTGTGCATACTCCAAGGACTACTGACGGCATCTATGAAATCGGTGGTGGGTGTTATGGCAAAGATATAACTTTCCCAGACAACTGGAAAGGCATCATTTTATGGGACACTGGCGGAATTGATCCCGCTTATGCAGTTGAGGACTTCAATCTCGAATGGATGATCGATAAGCTCTCCTCCGCAGAAGAAATTGCAGATGCTGTCCTCGATGAGCCGCTTTCTGAGCACACCTCTTCTGACTCACTTGGTGAGAAGATATCGTCAATCCGTACGAGAGTGCCGCGCTCGCCTTGGACTAAGGAGGATTTAGATAAACTCTTCTCTATTCTCGATGAGATTCTCAAGCTCTTCGATTCTCTTCCAACCGTTCAGAAATTTCAATCATTTTTCGACTCTATTCAGTCATCATGTAACCAACTCCAAGCTGATTCGGCTGCCCTTCAGTCTATCCTCGATCGCCATTCCAAACTCGATAAGAAGTTATCCCAATCCTGCACCACGTCAGAGGCTGTGCACTCCACTCTACAGCAGCTCTCTCGCGATGTCAGCTCTCTCATGCATCAATTTGCCTCATTCTCCAGCTCTCTTCATTCCACTTGGGAGCAGTTTACCCAATCCACAGATTTCATTCGCTCCTCGTTACCAAAATCATTAGCGCATGCTCAGAAAGAGCATACGCAGTTGCTCGATAAACTCCATTCTAATCTTAACCAACTCAGTCAGAATTTCCCAGCTATTATCCAGCAACTCAAGCAACTTCAGAACAATATCGATTCGGTCATCAAGAATGAGTCTGCAACATCTGAGGCTGTGCATTCTACTCTACAGCAGCTTTCTGCTATCTCCACTCAGGTTGATCGCTCGATGGAGGAATTCCGTCCGCTATTCCAAGCTGTTCTCATCTCTAATCTCTCAACCGATACCATCATTCAACTTCTCGTAGATGGGCTGCATTCACAAGACGATGTTTCAGAGTTCATGAATCTTATCGATAATCTCGATGACCAATTTCAGGAAACAAAATTATATCCCAATAAAGCCAAAAGTAATAATGATGAGTCGAAGGAGGTATAGATGAATAACTCTATTCGCAGCATCTTGCTGCAGGAACTACGAAGGCGTCAGCCTCCACCTCCGCAGCAGCAGAAGCAGACCAATTCCCCATCCGGTGATATTCATGACCGTCCGTATTCCGAACGCATCAAGTTCTATCAGAAAATCCATGAGACTGAGCATATCAAACTCGCGCCCTTTACGCTCTGTCATGATGAGCGGTGCGTACGTGAGGCTATCAAGAAGTATTCCGCAGCAGAAGGTTCAGAAGGCGCATATCTCAAACGCGCGGACTTCCCCTACGAACTCGATGGTAAAACCAGACTCAATCTCAAATATAAGAATGAGCGATCACTCGATGCTCTCGTACTCAAACGCAAAAAGGTCGCCGGTACTGAGAAGACGTTCTATTACATCTGTGGCCTCAAAGGCGATTCCGGTATAGTCTATTGCGGCAAGACGTTCAATACCAACATCAAAGCCGAGCCGGGTGACATCATCAAAGTTGTCTTCGTTGATATTTCCGGCTATACCGATCCCAAAACCAAGAAGCGGTGGGTCAATTGGTGGGCGCCGCGCGTGGTTATGCTACGCACCGATAAGAAAGAGCCGGACAATATCGAGACCGCGTGGCGTATGGTCAAACAGACCACGGGCAGGTTCGAGGAGAAGCCTATGCCCGATATCGAACATCTCGAAGAGCTCGCATCTTCAGATGCTGATGCTCACACTCACGAAAAGCGCTTCGTCATCCAGAACCATTTCCGTGGCAGTTCTTCACACGGCGATTTCCGCGTACAACTCAATCACGTACTCGGTGGCTTCACGCTCGGTTGGCAGCGTGCAGACGAGCTGGAGAAAGAACTGGATAAGCACTGGGAGCTAAAGAAGACCGCAGACCGTTACGAGATTTATTGGGACGGGCAGTTATTCTATGCACTCGATAAGCGTGAGCGAGTAATCAAAGAGCCGCCGGTCGCACTCAAACGCAAAGTCTTCGCATTCCACAAGAAGCTCGCATTTGATCCCAAGTACTGGAAAGTGGACATGCAAACCGGTGAGGCGCTCAGTCGTGAGGGCAGCACCGGCACTGCTGATAAGGTCGAGAAGATATTCTGCGTTCAGAAGACTCGTGAGCCCTATGAGTGGCTTTCGATGGAAGGCATCACTGCACCACGTGAGATTGAACCTGAGCCCGGCGGCACTCGGTTCTTCCCCGGTATCTTCGTTGAGGTAGATTCCGGTACATATTTCCCCGGCGCTCAGAAGCCGTATTTCAAAGAGTATTTCCTCAATGGCAAGAAGTGGAAGGGCAGAGTTGTCTTCCGGCTCGTGGCGGGTCTCAAAGGCACGAAGGCTGTTGCCAACTGGCTCTATTGGAAACCCGATGACCAGACTCCATATGTTGTGTCTGCACGTGCGGTACGTGATAACTGGCTGCCAACCGAAGGCAGCGCTATGCCACCCGAATGGGAGCGCAAGCTACCTGAAGAACTCCATTTCTGGAAAGCCACTACACGTAAAGAAAAGCTCAAACTCCGTGCGCTGGCTCGTAAATATCTTATTGATTCGCGCCGGCTCGTTGCCGTCAATAGCAGTTCAGAGAAGCAGGATGAAGCTGAGGGCACTGAGTTCATACTCACACATCGCTACTGGCAGGGTCAGCTCGTTATTCGCGGGCTGCCGGTAGAAGACTACCATATCCGTATTGGCGATTACAGATTCCATCTCGATAAAGACCCTACTCACAAATTCCCGGAGCAGGGTATTTCCGCATTACAGTTCTCCGACCGTGATGAGTTCTTCGTTGAGGGTAGGAAGAAGCCACAATCGCCCGTCAATCCCAACCGTAAAATCCCGGCGTTCATATCCGTTCTTGATCGTGGTAAGGCTGAGATAATCGCCGACCAGCCGCTCTATCTTCACGTACGACTCAGCGGTAAGAAGCTCAAAGGCTTATTCTATTTCCGCCGCACATCGCGCGCATCAGAGTTCTGGACGTTCAAGAAGGGTATGGAGTCTTTCTAATCAATCGCCGGCGCGCGCCCGTCCATAAGATGTACTACACTCCAATGGTTATAACCCACAGCCGCCCGGACTCTGAATTGAATCTCATACGCACAGCCTCACTCATTTCACGCCGCCACGCTCGTTTATCCATGGTCAGATATTTCACACGCGCTCACACATACGCCCACATTTTTTCGCGCGCCCCTCGTTCTTCTCTGTCTTCTCATTCCACAGCACCCACTCTCACTCTCACTCTCACAGCTTCCAAACCGCAGCGTCCATTCGCACGCCACTCTCTGTGCATTTGTATGCACACACTCAGCCCGATCAGATTTTTGCGCGCGCCCTCGCACGTCCATCATTTTTTCCGGCGCGCGCCCAGACTCCTCTCTCTTTTTTTTCACGCGCGCGCGCTCATACGCCCATCAGATTTTTTCGCGCGCCCTCGTCCAGCTGAAATTTTTTGCCGCGCGCGCCCCCGTGCAAAAATTTTCGCGCCCCCCCTTTTCCCTGTGGCGATTTTTTTTTCGGCGCGCCCCTCGCCTCTATATATTTTGTTTACTCCCCCCGGGTTCTCGCCCCTCTCCAGCCCTCTTTCGTGCTTCCGAACCCACCCTCACCTCCTTAGGATAGAACATAAAAAATGCCCAGCGGCCGTCCCTTAACGGAAACCCAGAAAGAAAAAATCCGAAAAGAGATAAGGTACAAATCAAAATGCCAGCTCGCCCAAGAATTAGGCTTACATTACCAGACAGTCTCAAAATTCGTTAAGAAGGAATCACTTGAGGACGAACCCGAATCCGAGGACTGAGCCACAATATCCAAAATCGTTATATAGGGGGTAACAAAAAATGATTGTATCATGGAGCATAGTATCTCTCTCCGTGAACTCTACGAGCACCCTCTTGTCGCCGAGATAATCGAAGAGAACCGCAAGCTCCGTGAGTTATCCCAGAAGCCGGAGGTCAAGAACCTCAAGGAAGTGCCACTGCCCTACACGGTCAAGAACCACATCCTCATCAAGGAGGGTGTCCACAACGGTGTTTTCTATCCCGCGCAGATGTTGCGGTTCGCTGTTGACCAGCACGAAGGCTTACAGGTCTTCCTCGACCATCAGGACACCAGGGGTCAGGCAGCGCTCACATGGATCGGTGCGATCCACAACCCGCGCTGGTCAGAGAAGGACAAAGCGATCATTGGCGATATAGACATCGTAGACCCCAAGTACGCCATGGCAGTCGCCTACGGTGCGAAGTTCGGACTCTCCGCCACGGTCGATGTAGACGTCCAGCAGCTTGACGGCAAAGAAGTCGCCTCGAACCCTATCTTCAAGTCGTACTCCATGGTCGTTGACCCCGCCGTCCGAGAAACTATGCTGAATGAGAACCAGACACAGGGCTCAGAACCCGATTCTGACCCCACCCGAAAAATGACGCAACAGGAACTCGATTTTAAGGCCGATTTAGAGCCTGCACTTACGAAATTAGATGACGCGATCAGGCGCGCGTCCTCTATGCGAGATACCTCGCTCCTCACTACGCTGCAGCAGATCAAGGCGATCGTATCCAAGGTCTGTGGCAAGGAGTATCCCTATCCTTCGCCACCGCCCGCGGAAAAGCTCTCCGAGCTCGAAGCCAAGATTGCTGCACTGGAGCACATCATAGCATCCACACCCGTCTCTCAGCCCTCGTCTGAACCCTCAAGCGCACCTGCGGCAACACCGCAGGTCAACGAGCAGCTTGAGGCTGTACTGAAAGAAAATGAGAAGTTAAAGGAGCAGCTCAGCGCGTTTAAACGCGAAAAGCTCCGTGAGCGTGTGAACAGCATCCTGAACAAGGAGCTGGAGCTCGGTCTAACCTCCGCGTCGGAATCCGAAAACAGACGTGCCGAGTTAGAGAAGATGGACTCTTCGGCACTCGATGCCGTCGAATTCAATCTCGATCGCACAATCAAAATCCTCGAATCCAACGATGACAACTCCAAGCCCGCGGAGACCACGCCGAGTTCACCCAAGAAGCAGGAGCTATCAGCATCCGCTTCAGGCTCAGGCTCAGGCACACACCAGAACCTTTCGTCCGCGCGGCTGCTCAAGATGATGATTGACGAACAGAACAAGGCGTCAATGCCTTATGGAGGTGCATGAAGAAAAAATGCGATCCCTAAAAGAGCTACAGGCGGCTAATATCACGGACACTTCTACAACGAACGCATCCAACTTCCAAGACACTTTCCTCGACCCCGAAATAGTCAAGTTTGCCGAAGCCCTCCGGTTCTTCCGTCAAGCGGTAGAGGAGAACGATGTCCTCACGAAGAGCCGTGACAAGACTCTGAGAGTTCCCAAGACCACATCCCACCTTTCGATCACCACAACGCACACCGAAGGTGCCGAGCGTACCTACACTGAGATGACCAATCTCGACACAGTGGACATCACACCGTCCTTCAAGCTCGGTGCGATCGCGATCTCAAAGGAGTTGGTTGATACCACGCGAGTGGATCTCGTAGACACCGCGAAATACATGGTCGCCCAAGACATCGAAGAGGGCATCGAGAAGGCAATCACCGAAGCGATAGACACCAACGTCACCACGAACGTCGTTTATGGTGGCGATGCCACCGACCCTTCCCAGCTCGAAACCGGCGATAAGATTACCGTCGATCTCGTTGCGGACGCAATCAAGCTCGTAAAGGACAACAACTACGTCCCCGCGCTGCTATTCATCAAGCCCGCGCAGGAGAACGTGTTCTATAAGAGCTCGCAATTCACGAACGCTGCGGAATACGGTTCAAACGAAGTAGTCCTCAATGGCGAAATCGGCAAGTATCTCGGTGTGAAGGTCATCACATCCACACTCACGCAGTCCTATGCCGCAAGTGCCCAGGACAAGGGCATCTCAGGCGCCAACGGTGTTTGGGGCGCCGCAGGCACATCTTGTCAGCTCATAGGCTTCACTGCCGGCAAGAAGAAGCCAATCACACTCGCATGGAAACAGAAGCCATCAGTCTCGTACGAATATCTGAAGCGCTACGCCACGCACTACATCTACTACGATGCTGCGTACGGAGTTGGAGTAATACAGGAGAAGGCTTGCTGCCTGATCAAGGTCACAGACGCTTGATCTCAGCAAGCTCATCCTTCAACACAGGAGGATCAACGATAAAATGACCGAATATGGGTTCAGAGACAATAAGATCACCGCGCAGACCACAGGCATCGTCACCATCCCCATGAGCTTCGAGTCCGGTGAGCAGACCGCAACCAAAATCTATTTCCCTTTCAAAGCTCGTATAGACAAGATCAGGAGCATCGTCATGGCAGCGATCGCAGGCACAGATGACGGCACTATCACAGGCGCAAACGCAAACGGCAATTCCGCAAACGGCGTCGTAACAGTCGCCGCATCTTCCGCAGTAAACACCGAAGACTCCGCCACACCAACCTCAAACAACGTCGTCGAAGCCGGCTCGTACTACAAGCTCACTACCGCGAAGTCCACAGCCGGTGGTAAAGTCCTCGTAACGCTCGAATTCACACGCATCGCATAGAGAGATATGACCCCAGACCTCCCCGCACTCATCTCGACGCTCGGCTTCCCCATAGCCGTCACGTGCTACCTACTCTGGGAACGCCAGAACATCTCCCGCAAGCTCGAACGAGCGATCCGAGAAGACTTAGTCAGCGCGATCCACGAGCTCCGTGAGCAGATAATGGTCTTCTCCGAGCGCTGTAACGGAGGGCGAAGGAGAGAATAAAAGATGGCTGTCACAGTTGATGCAACTGCCGATCCTTACATCCATGCCTATGGCACGACCGCTGAGGTGTTAGGTCATCTCAAAGATCAGAACGTCGCCGCAAGTGATATTATCGCCATCTGGTATAACGGCACAAATACCAGCGCAGTCTATCGGAGATAATTCATGTCCAACATGGATCCACAGCACCAGTTAGATGCGCCAAAAGACGGAGGAAAGTCGGCTTGTTAGGAACTCGAACCATCTATTTAATTTCATTGCAACTAACCGGAAGGCTTTTATAGTCATGTACCTTTCTTATACCGTGGGCATATACATCCCCTCGATCGGAGCATCATTGCCTTCCTCCGATGTTGCTCCGCCCCCGCCTTTTCTCTCCCGGCCCGTTGCTTCGCTCGCCCACTCCTCCATCTTTGCCTGGATTTGAGGGGGGTTGCAGAAGGAGGGAGGTAATGCACACACACATACGCAGGCGTGTATACACATGACCGAAAAGAGCACCAAGTTCTTGGTTTTGCGGCCCGAATACCCGCATGCAGCGGCTGTCAATACCCGATTCAGCATCCGCAAGGGCGAAGTCCTCGAATGTCCCGAAGATTATGTCCCGTCCTCTTCTTTCCTCGTCTTCGAGTCCCGTGCAGCCGCTGAGAAGTTCGTACGTTCTCACGCTTCGATTTTCTCTTCCTGCCTGCCAGCAGCAGCCAAGCCAGCCTCCACATCTGCGGCGGAAGAGCGTTCATCTCTCCCACGAAAAAGAGGTCGTTCACCTCCGCCTCTTCACCCGCTCTTCCGCCGCGTGTCTTCTATCAGCGGCGAAGTCGTATGGCAGCTATTCAAACGCGATATCCACGTGTTCCTATCGCAGCACGAGTCCGATATCCTGCCCGATCTGCTCAGGCTGAACATCCACAAGAATACTGCGATCAGGCTACTCGAACACGAAGAGCAGCACTCCCGCAGACCCGCAGTTATTGAGGCACTCAAGGCCATCATCGCCGGTGAGAAGCCGCGCTTCGCGCCGGACGTCGAAGCTGAAGACGAAGACGAAGACGAAACCAAAGAAGCCGAAGCCGAGTCCGAAGAAACCGCCGATGCCGCTGAAGACCGCTCTGCATCACAACCAGAACGTGAGTCCGAGTCGTATTTCAAATCTGAGGAGGAGGATAACAACGAGCCAGAGCCCAAACCTTCAGGCGTGACAACTTCTCAATCACCAGCTATGCAACGACTGCTGCAACCTTAGAACCGAATAGAAAACTTTATTTTTCTCTTATACTTTTCTCTTTATTGTCATCATGTCATACGCATCGCTCTCCAAGCTGCGGCTGCTCACGCATTTCTCAACCGCGGAAATATCCGATGCTGATGTCTCTTCTCTTATCCCCGAAGCCGATCGTGCCATACTCCGGCTCGCGACTATCGAGGTCTACGACGAAAAACTCGATGGCGATATTGACGGTACGAACACTATCTTCACGACCAAACACAAGCCGATCGCCGATACCGACTTCGATTCAGATGTAGATGCCGATGACGTCACCGTCTATCTCGTTGATTACGATAGCGAGATGAACGAGGTGCACTCACAGACAACGGTATCTTCAGTGAATGCACGTGATGGCATCATTACTTTAGCCTCCGCACCCACAACGACCGACGTCCGTGTGGGCGTCTTCGCAGACTACCGCTACTACAAAATGCCCGTTGATTATGACGTGCTCAAACTCGCCGCTAACTATTATCTCGCGCATCTCTGTGAGATGAAAATCAGGACTGAGCGTGCACTCAATTTCACTTTACCCAAGCCACGTGATCTGCCTTCGTTCTCCGCACGTTCACGATGGCTCGACCTCGCGCTGGCATCCCTACCTTTCGCCAAGCCGACCCTCATAGGAGTGTGATTAGCTCATGACTGTAACGTACACCACCGCCGCAATTGTGAAGAAGCGTGTGAAGAGCATCTCCACTTCGCTCTCCGATACCGATATAGAGGAGAACATCCTTCAGGCTGAGTCTATCATTGATGCTATCATGAAGCGTACCGCACGCGGCACGTCGCCCGACTTCACCTTCGATCCCGATAAGCACGGCATCATTCGCGACTGCGCTACCAACTACGCTGCCTATCTCTGCATCACTTATGACCCTTCGGAGTTCGCCTCTATGGAGACCGCGGAGATGGTTGCCAACCTCTTATGGAACGCTATCCAAAATGAGCTCACCATGCTCACCGATGCACGCTTCGTTGAATATCTCGCATCTTTATAACCATGGATCAAAACCTCTTTCCGCTCCGGAAGCTCGTATGGCGGCAGTTCTTCCATCAGTACACCACACCACGCGAGTGGAAAAAGGGTGCTCGTGATATCCCCTTCGGGCTCGGTGCGAAGACCCTTTATGTTGATGGAGATAACGGCAACGACCACAATGATGGGCTCTCCTGGAAGACCGCGTTCAAAACTATCCAGCACGCGATTGACGAGGCTGATAGCTGGACTACCATTTTCATCAGATCCGCAACTTACCAAGAAAATGTTTCTGTTCCGTCTGACAAGTCTTCTATTTCGCTAATTGGTGAGTCTTGGAAAGGTGTCATTATAGATGGTGGAGATGCAGCTTCATCAGCGCTTACTCTCACTTCGTCGTTTAATATCCTTGATAACTTGTATTTCAAATCCTCCCGTCCATTCATTGCCGCCTGCTCGATCGACGGTGATAAGAATATCATCAAGAACTGCTTCTTCGAGAATTCTGCAACTAATTCCTCCTTTGATTTCAGATTGAATGGTAACGACAATCTCGTTACTAAATGTGAAACTTCAGGTGACGCTACTAATGCCTGTTTTACGTTATTTGGGAAGCGCAATGAGATTTCATATTCACGCATCTATGCAGCCAGTGCAGAACGAGCTATTCTTCTCAATGATGGTGTTGATGAATCGCTCATTCATGACTGCTTTCTTATGAATGCCTCTCTATACGGCATTTCTTGCTCCGTGAACACCAACCATAATTTCTGCTTCCATAATAATTTCATTCTCAATGCTACCCATATACGTGACGGTGGTTCTAATAACCTCTTCGTTGAGAATTATTATGATAATCACTCCAACCAGGACAACGGCTTCGGCATCGCTACCGAACCATTCACGTTCTCATCAGGCTCCGATCCTCGCCCGGTTATCACACGCAATGGCTGGCTCGCACTTGGACTCGGCACTGACACTATCATCTCTTCCGCTGTAGCAGGTACGTATTCACATCCCGATGATACCAGCGAGCATGATGTCCTTGAATTCAGTGCAGCTCTACAAGACATCTCACTTGCACTCGACCTATCCGCTCTCACACAGCCCGTTGAAATACGTGAATACGAGAAGATTGACGGCACTAACTATCGTCAAGTCTCTTTTAAGTCTTTCCCACAAGATTTCGATTTCGATACCGATACCGTTCTTATTTATATTCAACAAAGGAATAAAGACTATAAAGTCACGCTAAAATCGACTACCGCCGAAGAGGCATCCAAGAGCATACCTTATGTCTATCGCTTATCTTCTAAGGAATAATGTAGGAGATGATTGACTATGCCTATCATCAACTGCACTGAACATAAGCTGCTTTTCCAATATTCGATCGATGAGCTCGCTTCACTTTTCGATACTGCTGATCCATCTGTTCTCGCAAGTTACGTTAACCAAGGTGACTATGTTGGGCTCACTGTTAGCGCACTTGCAGAGATATTTGACTCTTCCTCCTTTTCTGCGGCTTCAGCCGCAGCTACGCTCGATGATAATAACCTCACTGCTACCAGAGCTGCTACGATACTCGATGATGATAATCTCTCAGTTGATAGAGCAGCTTCGATCTTCGATGAAGACAATCTCACAGCCGCGAAAGCTGCCTCGATCATTAGCGATTCTGCGATCTCCGCTTCTAAAGTCCATTCCATCTTAGAAAACTCAAATCTATCAGGTACGAAATGCCAAGCTATTACTGATCATCCGAATCGCACTCGTTTCTTCCATTTCTGGATCACCAATGGTGTTGGCGACCTCAGCACCGCACGGCAAGGGCTCGCAGGCTGCGGCTCGCAATCCGCTGGGCTTGCATTTGGTGGTGATACCGGTAGCCTCTCAGCCTTAACTGAGGAATATGACGGCTCTTCTTGGTCTTCTGGCGGTAATCTCAACACCGCTCGTAAGAAGCTTGCGGGTTGTGGCTCGCAAACCGCTGGGCTATCCTTCGGTGGCAATGATGGCTCTGTATCTAATGTCACTGAAGAGTATGATGGCTCTTCTTGGTCTTCCGGTGGAAGCCTTAACACTGCACGTGAATTACTCGCAGGTTGCGGCACTCAATCCGCCGGGCTTTCTTTCGGTGGCTATGCCAGCTCTTGGTTAGCCACAACTGAGGAATATGATGGCTCTTCTTGGTCTTCTGGCGGTAATCTCAATTCCGCTCGGTTCGGACTTGCAGGTTGCGGCTCGCAATCCGCTGGCTTGTCCTTCGGCGGCTATGATGGCAACTTCTCTTCTGTTACCGAAGAGTATGATGGCTCAGCGTGGTCTACTGCCGGCAGCCTCAATTCAGGTCGCATGGGACTCGCCGGTTGTGGCACTCAATCCGCCGGGCTATCTTCCGGCGGCTATGATGGCAGCCCAATGGCCACCACAGAGGAATATGATGGCTCTTCTTGGTCTTCTGGCGGAAGCCTCAATACCGCTCGATATGCTCATGGTGGATGTGGTTCACAATCTGCCGGGCTCGCATTTGGTGGATCCGGCAGCAATCTGGCCTCTTCTGAAGAATACATCTAACAGCTCTCATGAAAGAAATAGTGAAACAACTCCAAAACATCGAGAAGCTTTCCTTTGAACTCCAACCACTACGGGACATTCCTATTCTCGATAATGCCCAAATCGCGAATCTATCCAAAATCTCGCAAGAGCTCTCTACTGCATTCAAGACTTCGCAACTCGGTAGACCGAAATACCTCATGCGAGTCTCAGTCTTAAAGGATATGAAATTCCCGACGCCTGATGCTAAGTTCTGGCAGGCTATATTAGAACGCAACATACAATTCCAGAATCTGCTCTTCGATGCGCTCGACTTCCAAGAGAAGCTTGCGGACTTAGAAGCGCTTGAGGCAGATATTGAAGAGCTCGATGCTATGCCTGCATCTTCTTCTCACGCTGAACGCAAGTTCCGTGCACAGCGTATGAAACTCGATGTACAACGTAGGCGGATGCTTCTCCAATTGCTACTCCTGAAGAAGCAGGCGCGAGAACGCTATCGCGAGATAATGGCATGGACGGACATCATCAAGGAGCTCCAACCGCAGCTCAAATATCCGCCGGATGACCCTGAAGCGCATATGCCCGAATCGTTTCTTCTGCGCTTCGCGCATCAGAGAAAGATAATTGATCAAATCGGTGCGGCTGATATGGACGGCGCACTCAACATCTTCGCGCTCGGTCAGTCCGCGGCGCGATATTGGAAACAGCTCAACAAGCAGCAGAAGTCCGACCAAAAAGTGATATGATTCTTCTTACTACCGCAACATATTTAATCTGTTGATTCTTACTTATCCTCGTTATGTGTGAATATCTACCCGAAGCCGAAGCTATTTTGCTGCTGCGTGACTATCGGATCACTATCCCATCGAAACTGCAAAAGCAACTCGGTATTAAGCCCGGCGATTACCTGTTTTGCACATTACGCAAAGCTACCGAGTTCGAGTTGTGGCGAGCGCGTCAGGAGCAAGCTAATTTCAAACTCAAACAGGCCCTATCGCATACCGCTACCGCCGTGAAGGATGGTAGCGGCACTGGTATTGTAGTTGAAAATGGAGAGAAAAAGAAAAAGGAGGTGTTAGAACATGAACGAAAGCCGCCAATCGTCTTCCCAGATGCACAATTCTCGTACACGCCATAACCGGTTCACCAGGATCAGTGATGAGGCGTATTGCCTATTGCTCACCGCTTCACGGTCACAGTCCAAGTCCATGGCTGAGCTCGCATCTACTGCCATTGTCTACTATTTCGACTCACAAAACGATTACCACGCTTGCCTTGCGAAGCTGCATCGGTTGCAGCGTGAACTCGATATCGCTTCACGCTATCAGAAGCTCTATTCGGCACTTTCGTTTTTATTGCTGCTGGCATTGATCTCTTCGGTCGCTATCTGTCTTGGCTTGCATCTGATCTGATCTGACCTGATCGCAGTTACCATCAATTTTTTTTCTCTCTCTTTTTTTTCCTTATTCCCATCCCTGCATTGCATCACTATCCTCATGGAGTGGGGTCTTCGTTCTTCTTTTTTTTTTTCTCCTCCCATGTATCGCTATCGCTCGCTGAGCGATTGTATCGCACCGATGAACCCAAACACGATGTTTTGCATCTTCGTCTTCTTGTTTAGCTTGATTATCTTCGATCGTCCGATGTTCTCTTCCTCCAGTACCCCGATCGCCTTGAGGTCGTCTATTACCGCTCTCAGAGTCTGATATGTCACATGCAGCTCCTGTGTGAGCATGCGCATATTCCGCAGCTTTGTAGGGTTCTCATAATAGAGCATCAATAACTGATAGTGCAAGTTTTCCTTTCCAAATAAACATCCTAATCGCTCTTTCACGTTCATTCTTCCAATTTCGCCTCCACTCTCAATTTCCGGCGCTTGATTATCAGTTCCTGATCGCGCCAGAATCTGAACGTTAGCTCGGTCTCGCGATTGAAGTCGTAGGGTACATATACCCGCACATGGTTCACACCACGTTCAAGCTGCTTGCGGAAATTCAGTAGCCCCGGTTCTGTGTGCATTTCCATCCTGCTCTCTGTCAATATCTCCAGCTCCATACGTGCACCGAAGAAAGATTTTTTGATTTTCATGCACCTTATCTTGATCTCCTGTTTCTCTGGACCCGGTTCCGGCTCAGGGCCCGGCCCAGGTTCAGGCTTCCTCTGGGGCTTCACTAACCACGCTTCAGGGATTGGATAGCTCATTGGCAATGTGCCATAGCCGTTTTTGCCCCAGTTCACGCCCCAGGAGTTCTTGAATTTCAAGCGCTTCCGCACTAAGTCGTAGCCCACTATCTCGATTGCATGATAGCCCAAAAACTCACCCTCCGGCATACCTATCTCGCCACTACTACTCCATGTACGGTAGACCGGGACGGCTGCGAAGATCGGTAGTCGGTTAGCCCATATCGTGCCCGGGATGTCATTGAACACCCGATGATACGTACCTATCCGGTAGTCGTCCATCTCAGCCTCGATCCACTGATCTGTGCACACCTTGCGTGCACAGCGCCTTGATAACGGGTAGCAGCCTTCGGTACATGTGCCCTCTTTCTGCATCAGCTTCAGTGCATCCCTTAGCATCATGCCGTCGCCCTTATTCGCCCTTCGCTTGTATAGCCAGCACTCTGATAGGTTGGTCGGGTAGTAGAAGTCTTTTGATTCTGCGATGCTGCAGAGCGCGCACGCAACGCATATTGGCTCGCCGCCCTGGTTCATCACCTCGCTCTGCTCGGAAGTCAAATCAAAACGGTCTGGGAGCTCCTCACGGGGCGCGGTGGTTGCTGCATATCGTCTGTCACGTGGGTCACCAATTGACAGGATTGCACCACATTCACGCGCCCGTTGCTCCGCCTCTTCTCGGTTCATTATCTTACTCCTTTATCCCCTCTCTCTCTTACTCTTTCCTCCTTCTCCTTCCTTCGCCTTCTTTCTCTTTTCTCCTTTGCGCTCCTTCACTCGATTGGGAAGATGTTGCTGTCTCCGTCCTCAAATGCCCATACACAGAGATGCCCGATGCCGTTACCGGGTTTTTTCACAGGCGTTATTGTTACCGTTGCTGGTACGTGCCAGTCCACTGCACCCTGCATGACATATCTTCCATCTGCTCGTACCGTCTGCATCATCTCTTCGAGGTTGGTTCTCAAGCCGGAGCTCGCAGCGCCTATCTCACCGGTGAGGTCGTACATGTGCGCCATGCCCGTTGCATCCACGTTCATCGCCTCTTTCACGTTGAACCCCTGCATCGCCTCTCCACGTACACCCGAAACCAGATATTTGCAGCTCGTATTTGTGTGCTCTATTGCCATGCCTATGTTCGTGCGGTACATGCCGCCACTCACTATCCTGCCCGGTGCGCTCGTGCCCCTTGAGAGGTTCGTATTCGTTGCGAGGTTCAGTCCATCACGCGTTATTGTGCGCATCATTGTCACCCCGTCGGCGTTCCATAGTGCCGCTTCGGTATCGTACAGCACTTTAGCGCTGGCATCGCTATTCACTATCTTCAGCGAATCGGATAGCTCGATGCTCGCATCGCCTGCACCGGCTATCGCTACGGAGTACTCCATCCGCGCCTGCACCGGCGCCAGCATCGCGATCAGCATCATTAAAGTCGCTATCCCGATCGCGAAAATGATTAGACCAGCTTCTCTCAGGTCTAAGCAGCCGCGGCTGTGCTTACCCATTCCTTATCCTCCGCAATAAACCCTTCAAACCGGTTTCTACCAATACAACTATACCCGCGTATGCCAAGAACTGCGTCTTCACTGATTCCTCGGTCAGTGGTGAACCGGTTGCGTATATCGTACCACCAACCAGAGCGCCGACTAAGACCGTCGCTAAGAACTTCTCCAACTGGAAGTTCTCCATACCGCTGGACTTGAAATAGCCGCCGACTGCATACACTATCGCTGCTAATATCGCTAATATTACCTCATTCATTTACACCACCTACAATCATATTCTTATTTTTTATTTATATTTATATCGTTGCTATATTCATTTACAATGTTAGACACAAAAGTCTCTATTTCGGGTGCAAGTATGCGCGATCGTAATCAGAAGATGAACCAGAAAGTGCTCAAACTGTGGCCCTCTACGCTATCGCTGCTGCATGAGTGCCCACGCTGCTTCTGGCTACAGCATCACGCGCACGTGCCGCGGCCGCGTGGGATGTTCTCATCGCTACCCAACGCGCTCGATGCGATCATCAAAGCCAATGTCTACCCGTTCATACCGCTCAACTCCAAACCGTCATGGCTGCTGCCGGAGCTGAGGGGTGCGTCCGTTGTGAACGTCCCGAAGCTGTTTTATGAGAAGGATGGCGTGACGATGTCCGGGTCGCTTGATCAGCTACTGCAGCTCGAAGATGGTGAGTATTTCATTGTCGATTACAAGACTTCGAGGCACGTCTACACACCGGAAACCGCAGCGAAGTTCTATTCGCTACAGATGGATTGCTATGCGCTGCTGTGCGAAGAGAACGGGTTTGAACCCGTTGAGACCGCATATCTCGTGTTCTTCACGCCGGTCTCTATGCTGTCTGAGGGCGCGCTGCTACCGAAGCCGATGAATATCTTCAGGTTCGAGACTACGGCGATACCTATACCGGTTGATTCAGAGCGCGCTCGGAAGGTCATTGCGGAAGCTGTGGAGGTAGTTAAACGTGACGTGCCACCGGAGCCGTCGCCCACGTGCGAATATTGCAACTATGTCGCGAATCTGAACGAGAAGCTAAATGAGCTGGATGCGAAGCTAAATGCTAACGCTAACGCCAACACCAACACCGGTGGGCGTTCTGACGCTCCTTCAGATCAGTTGAAAGGAGGAGAGAAAAAAATCGTAGAGTAGGGGGTGATTGATTGATATGGGTAAAAAGTCTGAATCGTTTGAGTTAGAAGAAACAGCAGAAGCACAAACAGAGGAACAGATCAGGCAAGAGCAAGAGCAAGAGCAAGAATTCGATTTGCTCGATCGGCTTGATCAAGATGAGGGTCGGGGTCAGGCTTCTGAGGATTGGAATGGTGGTCTTATAGCGGACGCCAATTCGGGAGGTGGGAATGGTATGTCAAATGTAGTGCTGGATGAGGTAGAATTCGATGAGGAAGAAGAGCTCGAAGAGGAGGTCGTACCCGATGACTTCATACCGCTTTGGAAACCGTCCGAGCCCGGAGAGTCGCTGGTGGGGATCGTTACTTCTAAATTCGAGTCCGTCTACGGCCCCGCTCTTTCGGTTAAGACCCGGTCAGGTGCTCTCTATCAGACGCCGGCACATCAGTCGCTTATCAAACGCATCGAGAAGATACAGCCAGGGGATACCATCAGGATTCTGTACGAAGGCAAAGTGCGTACCTCTAAAGGGTTCATCGCAGCATCATATCGCGTGTTCCGAGCCGATAGGAAACAGAAAAAGATTGAGGGTGCTGGAACTCAGGCTGAGGCTGAGGCGCAAGCTGAGGCGCAAGCTGAGGCGTCGGGTGGAAACGCGCGCGAGAGAGATGAGTGAGTGAGGAAGCTATGGAGTCTAAAATCTTTCATGCGAAAATCGGTAGACACGCACTGCTGGAGGCACTGAATGCTATTCTCGCGGTCACAGACTCCGGGAGGGTCAATATCGCGCCTGATGGAGTCTCTCTTTCCATGACCGATCCCGCTAATGTTGCGTTCGTACATGCACAACTCAAAACTTCAGCGTTCGATGACTACAACTTCTCTCCGCCGGAAGACCCGCCACATGTCTCGCAGATCGGGCTTGATTTCGAGCGGCTCGTGGGGGTGCTTTCTATTGCGCGTGCTCAGTCCGCTACGCTGTCGCTTGCATATCGGGCGCATAAGCTGGAGCTGGATATGGAGGGGCTCTCATATTCCGTTGAGTTGATTGAACCGTCGCTGCTGCGGAAACAGCCGCGAGTGCCGAAGCTTGAACTGCCGGTTGCAGCTACTACGTTCTTTAAAGAATGGTATAGGGCGGTCAGAGCTGCAGAGATGGTGGGTGACGTCGCGATTCTTGCCGCTGATGACGCTGGACTATCTATCGAAGTGCAGGGGGATTCGGATTCGCTACGGGTTGCGTTCCCGAAGCTGACGCTGCTACAGTTCACGCCGCCACCGCCGGAGTTGGGTCAGACTGTCGTAGCTCGGTTCGCGCTATCGTTCCTCGCACAGCTCTCAAAGGCGGCTCGGAATGCGTCCGGAGATGAGATCACTATTGCGTTCGGGAATGATCTGCCTGTTAGAATCCAGTTCAAAATTGCGGGAGGTGAAGGTGATGTCACGTTCTTGCTCGCACCAAGGGTCGAATGAAGAACCCAATCGGGACCCTGAGCTCGGATTGGAGGTTGCCTCTGTTTCTTGCATACCCGGCGGCGGGCGCAACTGCCTGCAGGATGCGCTATATCACTCGCTACTCAGAGGCGTAGATCGCACCCGACCACGGTTCGGGGACTTCGTTGATTTTCTGTCCGTTACGCTCGATGAGCTGCCGCCATCTTCGTCGTATTCCGATGGATACCGCATCAGGCTGAGGTTCGATTGCGAGCTGCAGCAAATTATTACCCGTGAAGCGCTATCTACGGCTAATTTCGATCTGTTCGCTGAGATCGGTGCGGTGATGGCTGAACGGCTCTTGAAGACTATCCGGAAGGTCGTACTTCAAGGGAATGCCGGCGCGCCTGGACCCAGTCTCGGCCCGGTTGAGACCCGGTTGGACTCCTCCGTGCCTCAAGGCGTTGTGCTGATGCATCCTCAAACGTTCTATGAGCTCGTGTCCGCGCAGCATGATCCAGAAACGGGTACTACCACTACACACACTATAACGTCTGACTCCTCGCACTGAGCTCTTCCTCTTTTTCTCCCTTCTTCTTTTTTTTCTATCTTTTTTCCGTCTACGTAGCTCTCCGTATAGCTATAGCGTCTACTTACTGCTATGTTGCACTACGTTGGAGTATGTTGTCTCCCGTCTTACGCTTTTCGCTACTCGCTTCATACCGATGCTCAAAGCGCGTGAGAAGCTTTCCTTTGCTTGCGCCCAGTTGCTTCGCCCTCGTCTCTATCCAGATGAGGCCTCGCTCTCTCGTATATCTCAAATTGTGCGCCTCTAAACCCCGGCGCCAACGCTCGTAATCGCGATAAAAACGCGACTCGTCGCTACGGGCGCGGTGCGCGGCGGGGTCTGAGCCGCTGGTGTCTGCGGCGTCTACTTCGGAAGACGTCCCGGTAGCTCGCAAACGCGACTCGAGGCGCGCCAGCTTCGCGATCAGACGCTTAATCTCCCCTTTTAACTCACGATTCTCACGCTCTAACTCCATAGCCCGCTCTAACGCCCGTCCGTCCATGTTCTGGATCAACCACCTTATCACGGCTGACCTGTTATGCACTACTGTAATACGATCTAACTCCCTTATCTGCTCTTCTTCGAGCACAATATCGATGTGCCGGGGTTCTTTTAATTCCCTCCTTCTACCCATCGTGTATACCTCCACTTTTTCCGAGGGTCTATCTCTCTATGTTGAGAGATTTTGCCCTTCTTTCTTTACATATATATGTAAAAAATCCTTATAAATTAATCTAAATTTTCCTATCTATCTATCTATCTATCTATCTATCTATCTATCTATCTATCTATCAGAGCGAAATCTGAGCTTATTTAGGCTTTCTTTTGGCTTATAAAGCGTTCTTTGGGCTCGGTTTTTGTATAACATTCTGTCTTCTATGTTATACATCTTTTGAGTTGGCCTTCTATGTGCCACTTTGTCGTATGCTTTTTATATTACAATGTCATATCTGTTATTGTGGTTTGCCATGAAAAAGGTAACAGGCATTCGGTTGGAAGAAGAGGAGCTCGCATTTTTGAAACAGTTGGGCTCCGGTAATGTGAGTCAAGCAGTTAGGTCGCTTATCGCAGAGAAGAAGAAACTTTTAGATGGAGAGCCCGATCGTGCGATGACACCGGAAGAGATGTTTTTTGATAGCTTACTTCTGCCGGCTGATTCACGGCTACGCGAAACGTATTGCTCGTATGTAGAGATGTGTATTGAATCAGGGGTGCTTCATGCGTCCCTTGATTATCTCGCGCCCGCACTCACAGGGCGTACAGGCTTCGATGAGAGTACTATCCGGAAGCACTTCCGAAAGCTGACCACTCTGAAATTTATCAAGTCCGAGGGGCTGCTGTTTCGTCCAACGCTAAGGTTGAAGCAGGAGTTATCAATCCCTGCACTTAAGAAGCTAATTCGGGAATTTGCTGACTTTCTCCATACGCGCGGAAACTATCGGGATGTTGTTGGTGATGTTTGGGACGTGAATTCTCCTATTAGCCAAGACACTTCCAAATGACAGCCAACAGCACATGGAAAAAGTTAGAGCAAAGGGTGTGCGAGCAGTTCGGCGGTAGGCGAAACCCACTCTCCGGTAGTAATTCACAGCATGGCACGTCCGCCGACTGCATTCAGACCGCCTATCCAGAGCTCTATGTGGAGATAAAGCTCCGGGCATCTTTTGCGCACCATACGCTCTTCAGGTCAGTAGTGGAGGAAGCCGCCCGTGAGCAGCGGATACCCATCTTAGTTACCCATGAGAAGCACCATGCAGGGTCGCTCGTTACTCTCAGGCTTGATGACTTCCTTAAACTGATATCCAAACCGGGAGGTGAAAAAAGTGAGAGTTCTTGTAGCGTGTGAATTCTCCGGTATTGTCAGGGATGCATTTGCTAAGTGTGGGCATGATGCCTGGAGTTGTGATTTACTTCCTTCAGAAAAGCCCGGGAAACATATCCAAGATGATGTGCGAGATGTGCTCGATGATGGTTGGGACTTGATGATAGCGTTCCCACCATGCACTTTTCTCGCCAATAGTGGAGTCAGATGGTTATGGGAAGATAGCAACTACATGCTGGCGTCAGAAAGGTGGGAAAAGCTCTGTGAGGCGGCAAAATTCTTCAAAAAGTTACTCTTCTTTAATGGCATCCCTCATATCGCTATCGAGAATCCTATTCCTCACAAATATGCTCTCGCAATGATCGGTATCAAATATGATCAGGTGATCCAACCGTATCAGTTTGGAGAGCCATATTCAAAAGCAACATGCTTGTGGCTGAGGAATCTTCCGAAACTTAAACCCACAAAGTTCATACCGAAAAACAGGGTGTTGCAACAAGTATGGAAAGAACCACCATCGAAAGAACGCTGGAAAAACCGAAGTCGTACGTATCCGGGAATCGCAATGGCTATGGCCGAGCAGTGGGGCCAAGCACTTGAGAGCGGGAGGTGAAAAAGATGAGTCTTGACGTCACCTTCGGGGTGTGGGTGAAAGAGCTCGAAGCTGAGGTCACGTTCTTCGATGTGCACCTACCAGAGGACAAGCTATTTATCAATGACGTGCTCACCGCCGTCGCTCAGACGCTCATTCTGAAGGTAGATTTTGATATCCAAAACGATTCTGCGGGTTGGGCTGTGAAATCAGTCAAACGTGATGGTAGAGACTGCCAACTGGAGGTTTCTATTTAACTGAAAAAATCTATTTATGACCACGTAGGTACTAAAACCTCTCACAGGAGTTTTTCACATGTCGCACCCGGTAGAAGACCCGGATATAGCAGCGGCTTTTGAGGCGTATGTAGCCATGGGCACGATCCGAAGCGTCCGCCGCTTGTGGAAGAATTGGGATGCGTTGGTGCATACAGGTCGCCCCCGTCCAACCTACCAAGCAGTATGCAAGTGGGCGAAGCGGTACAATTGGCGTGAGCGTGCCGCCGAGCGCGACCGCAAGTTTTCGAAGAAGCTCGCCGAGAAAAACGACGCCATGAGGCTGCACACTGCGGAGCACATCTTGCAACTCCTGTATGCCCGTATCCGCACGGTCTTCGATGAGGACGGTAACACCATCCTACCGATCCAGAACTACCAAGACCTCAACGACACGATCAGGTTGGCGCTCCAGATAATCGGCGTAACGAACCAACCCGCTGCTGCACGTGGCCGCCAGCCGAGCCACCAGACGAACATCAAGATAATCAAGGTAGTTGATGGCATGTCGGAGCAATCGCAATCAAACGCAGTTGACACCGAAGCCCAGGAGGTTGTGGACACGGACACAGACATAGATGAAGCCATCGACGCCAAGGCTGAGGCTGAGGCGGAACTCAACTTAAAACCCGAGCCAAGCCCAGAGCCAGAGCAAGAGCAAGAGTAAGAGCCAGAGCAAGAGCTGCAAGAGTCCGCACCTTAGCGCCGTCTAAGTAAGCGGGCCCGCCCTAACCATTGCCGCTGCGATGCCGTAGCCGTTGCACGCTTCGCACCCACCCATCCCGGTGGAGGGTTGCGTGCACGTGCACAGTCAGCTTCAGCTCGCTCACTCGCTCACTCGCTCGGCTGCTATTTGCGTACTCGTCCGTCACCTGCCCACCGTTATCGTTCCATAGCTTTCACACCATCCCCGCGGAAGGCACGCAGCGCCCTTGCCGCCATTTCGAGGGCGAACGCCCCCCCTCTGAAACTCCCCCCCACTCAGCTCCCACCGCTATGAAATTCAAGCGCCATTCGGCTGATTTGTGCTGCGTGCCACCTCCGTAGACGTCAGAGGGGGGGCATTCGCAAGCGCCCGTCTGCCGTCCGTCGCATTTTCAGCTCTGCCGTCCGCAGCCTTTTCCATGTTGCCCCACCTTCGCCTCCCACAGCACCCGTTTGCCACTCTGCCCGTGCGCGCTCGCTTCGACCGTTATCGGTTACCATTGTCTTCCGCTACTGCGCAACCCTCCACGAACATAGCAATGGCAAGGGCCCACCACCCGCCCTCAGGCGCTGCACGCCCCGCATGTGCCGGCGGTCATATAATCTGACATTATGATGACACGCTTCAAAGCGTGTCATATAATGAAGATTATAACGCTTAGCAGGCACGCACGTCTTTTAGACCGCGGGTATAAGACGTGCCTGCACGCTTGACCGCCGGCACTATGCAAGGGGGGCATGCTGGCTGTCTCGCAGTTCTTGCCGGTTGGTTAGCCAGCCAGCCAGCAGCCCCCCGACATGGTGTAAAGGGTCTGCCGCCATTACTGCTACCATTAGCAGCCTTCTATCCTCGCAACGAGCGTGGGCGCGAGGACATCGCCATGAATTGCGTGCCACGCACGTGCAATTCATGCCTCTGCCTCAATCGTCCATCGCGCCCTAAATAGTTGCGTCCAGGCTGCCCAATGCCAACACCAATCCAAACACTTAGGTCACATCTGCATCCTGGTTCTCTGTTTCTGTTTCTCT
>Ga0190315_1000168_pt1 | contig 41491 bp, 52 predicted proteins | sample 48701101_MG_FD_161673 | JGI IMG/M metagenome (GOLD analysis project Ga0190315, IMG submission 161673) | Hydrothermal vent sediment bacterial communities from Southern Trench, Guaymas Basin, Mexico - 4870-11-0-1_MG | ecosystem: Environmental > Aquatic > Marine > Hydrothermal vents > Sediment ...
GGATACATAAGAAATAAAAAAAAAAAAATGAAAAGTAAAAAGTGTGTAATCAAATGAAAATAGCCTTCGCCAAAGGCGATATATTTGACACCACAATGCATCCTATGGAGCTGACTTTTAGAGAGCTAGCCCAATTATGCAAAACCCCAAAGTCAGGCAAAAAAGGAACAGCAGGTTATTTCATCCGAGGCGGTGAAATGACATTGACTAATCCAGGCGTTTTATCAGAACATTACCACAGAAATGATAGTTCTTTAGTTTCTGGTGAGCTTCTTATAATAGATGCTGATAAAAGTGAAACAAGTGACAAAGCTCCTCATTTATTCGATATACATGATGCTCTTAAGTCCTTGAAAATAAACCATTTTGGTTACACTAGCTCTTCGCATACTAAAGAGATGCCTAAATGCAGGGTAGTAATACCTTGCCACATGCCTAGTAAAGAGTATCTAATACCTACATTGGCAAAACTCCAGACTATGCTGGATGAGCAAAATTGCCAACCAAGAGCTGGCGGTTCAGAAGATTATACCTGGTCAGTACCCTGGTTCTTTGCCACAGAGCATGATAAGCCTCATTTTGTAGAATATTATTCTGGAAGTGCATTTCAACCAGTAACACCAGGAACATATGAGGCTGAATCAGCCTGCATGAGAGGCGGTCAACGCCACCCAGGTTCTGGAATGACAATGGCAGATGCTCGCGAGCTTTTATGGAATGGTAAATCAGGCTTTCATATAGCTCTCCATTGTGCAGCATGGTATTTTCAAAAGACTTTAGGCCCTTCTCAAGCTATAGCAGAATTACAGTATTTGACAAGAAATCAAGCTGCAAATCCTGCAAGGCCAAAAGTAGTAGAATATATAAAAGACATACCACGAATGGTTAACACATCTGCTAATAAGACAGATGGAGCTATGCCATTTCCAAATCCCTCGTACTATTCAGCTTCTACATTTCCTAAAGATATACTGCCAAAAGACTTTTACGATATGGCCGCACAAATAAAGGATTTTGTTGGCGTTTCTTTTGAGTTTCCTGCAGTTTTCTCACTTGGTATGATTTCCTTAGCTTCAGGCCGAAGGGTAGTAATAGAAGAGATACCAGGCATAGAAGGTGATGGCCTATCTTACCATAATGCATTATGGGTAATAGTAGTTTTACCTTCCGGAGAAAGAAAATCTCCAGTAGTTAAAATATTGCAAAAACCAATAAAAGAAGCTGAAGCAGAACTTATTAAAATACACACAACAAAGCAACGACTAAATAAAGTAAATCTAATGGCAATGGATATAGCTGTTAAAAATGCAGAAGCAGTTGTTAAAAAGAACAGCTCACCTACATCTTTAGTTGGTAGAAATCAATTAGCTGATTTATATGAGCAACAAGAAGAGCTAATGAAAGCTCTTTGGCAACCGCAGGTATTTACAACAGATGCTACAGAAGAGGCAGTTAAGAAATTAGCTGATAGAAATGATGGAGTTGTTGGCATAGTATCTGCTGAGGGCTCTAGTGCTTTAAAGAATATCACAAACCAATACGGCGATGATCCTAAAGCCTCTACTCTTTTAGCAATGTATTCAGGCGATGATGTACGAATTAATAGAGCAGGATATGATGAACCAATATTACTTGACGATCCTGTTTTAAATATGTGTAATACAGTGCAACCACAGGTTTATGCTAATTTTATTAGTTCAGAAGGCCTTAGAGATATGGGTGTACCGGCTCGCGTATTTGCAGTAATGCCAGAAAGAATGATCGGTAAAAGAACTAAATCTGCTCTTTTGAAAAAATACGACCATAAACACCAGGAAAGCTATAATTCTCTTATAAAAGACTTAATGCTCGGAACAGAAGAAATACGATGTGTTATGTCTAATGATGCAAATAAGATATACGAAGATTTCTACGATGAAATAGAATTATCTATGGCACCAGGTGCAGATAATCATAAATATGCTGATGTAATAAATAAACTACCTTCTGAAATGCTTAAATATGCTGCAAATATACAAATGACATATACACCTAGCATTGCAAAAACAGGAGGCATATTGGAGCTAAGTGCTTCCACGGTGTTGAAAGCCATTAGGCTGGCGAGATACATTTTAGAGACTAAAATATATTCAGATGAGCAGAGCCATCACGATATGCTAATTGAAAAGGCTATTTCATTTATTGAATCAGTGAGAAAGTCCAAATCAGGTGGTGCCCATAAAATGCTTAAAGATGGAAGATTCAATCGTGGACATTTATCTAGGCAAGGAGGCGCCACATACAGAGAAGATATGGAAGATATCACAGAGGTGTTGGTTGATTATAACTGGCTTATACCTGAGGGCATTGTTAATGGTGGACCTATATATTCTTTTTGCGAAGATTTCAAACATGCAAAATTACGTGAAGACTAATGAATAATTGATAAAATGAATAGCCATTCATAAATGAGGGCAGTAGAATAATAGAAGAAATTTGATCCCTCTTTTTAATATATATAATAATAATAATAACTTATAGATTACTTTTTTTATCTATAGAGAATCTGGGGTATCAAATTTCTTCTATAATTCTACCAGATGTGATCTAAACGACTAAAAATCATCAAAAAATGGATAAAAATCATGAATAGCAGAGCATTTTTAGGGGCTGTAGAATAATAGAAGAAAATTTTGATTCATTTTTTCAAATATATAATGATATCAATAACTTATATGTTCCTTTTTCATCAAATTTAAAATATGAAAAAAATCTCTTCTATAATTCTATTAAGAATCATTACTACTTATTATGGGTAAAAATCATCAAAAATGGATAAAAAATCATGAATTCCACTGAACTTAGAGAATATTTCTTGCAGGAACATGCAGAAGAGATTTTGAGGCTCTACCGGGCCCGAATCGACGGCCAATCACTAAACACCGTGGATATGTCTGCACTCGATAATATGTGGCAACTATTGCAGAGTGTCATTAAGGCCGCCAAAGACAAAGAGATTGTGGAAACTAAATCTACATCTGACATCATGCAGGCTGTTAGTAAAGGGAGAATAACAGTAGATGAAGCCAAAGAGCTTATGCATTTGCTTAAATTGCAGAAGGATATAGATTCAGAAGGGAGCAGTGAAAGGCAGTTTCCAGAGTTTCATTATCATATGCATACGCCTACAGAAGAGGAAGTTGAAGCTCTTCGTAAATTAGACGAAGACGACGGAGACGATAAATAATGACTGCACCTATGCCTATAGACATTGAGTTAACTAAGCCCCAAGTTGACATGATGTTAATGCGCAACTATAGAATACCATTTCCTTTATTCATCGGTGGCTACGGATGCGGGAAATCATTTGTATTAGCACATAATGCTATTAGGGATATGCTCAGTTTTTATGGTTGTAAGGTGGGCGTGTATGCACCTACACATGATTTACTTAGCTTGAACTTAGTGCCTATTATAGAGCAATTATTAACTCAACTGGGCTTGACATATAAACATAATAAACAGCAACATATCATATACTGTATGGGTAGTCAGATCATAATGCGCAGTATGAATGATCCAGGCAGGATTGTTGCTTATGAGGTCTATGCTTCGCACGTGGATGAGGCTGACTTAATGACTACTGTGCAAAAAGGTGATGATGCATGGAACAGAATAATAGCACGTAATAGGCAAAAGCATCCAGATAAGAAACAGCATTTTAATATGGTATCTGCTTATTCAACACCAGAAGGCTTTAAATTTACACACCAACGATGGAAAAAGAAACCAGGTATAGGCTACAAGTATGTACAGGCACCTACTTCTACTAACTGGAATCTTGATATAACGTTCATACAGAATCTTAAGAATACGTACACACCTGAGCAATGTGTAGCATATCTAGAGGGCATATGGACTAATATATTCACAGGCTCTGTGTATTCATACTATGACAGAGACCATCATAATACAGACAGGATACTTTTACCAAATGAGCAAATATATGCAGGCTGTGATTTCAACTATGGTGGCTCTTGTGTAGCAATATATGTACCAAAGACTATGGCTGAGGTTAAGCATATTACTAAAGATGAATTAAAAGATATTGGCAGTAAGCCTATGTCTATTAGGGAGAAAAAGGAATATTTGAACTTATTTAAAGAAGTCGGACTTAGTATGGTAGATGAATTTGTAGCCAACGATACTGAGGAAATGGTTGAGATATTAAATGGCGATTATGCAGGGCATCCTATAACAATGTTTCCCGACGCTACTGGAAATTCTAATAGCACTAACGCCAGTGCATCTGATATTGCTATGTTAAAACAAGGTGGTATGGCAATTAAAGCTAATTCTGTTAATCCAAGAATAGTCAACAGAATTAATTCTGTACAGAGGCTATTGCATAATGACCTATTATCAATCAATAAGCGTACATGCCCTAGAACAGCAGAATCAATCGAAGAGCATGCATACAATGATGTCACAGGATTACCTGAGAAAATAGCCAAACCAGGCAGTATAGATGATAGAAACGATGCTATGGGATATTGTCCTGCATTTCTATTCCCAATTAAGAAAACTATAACACACGTAAGGAGCATTTAACATGACACACGATTTACTTACAAATTCTACATTATTGACTGCCTTCGCTAAAACAGAGCCTGACACAGTTACACATCAGACAGAGGTTATGCGTAAATGGCTTGATGACTCACTGCTACCTCGCTCGCTCATGTGTGGTACTAAAGGAATGATTTCTGCTGGCAAACAGTTCTTATTTCCGCATGCACTTGAATCAGACGCATCCTATGAGAAGCGACTTAATTCAAGCACACTTCTTAATGCCTATAGAAAAACTGCTAATTTCTTAGCTGGTCAAGTGTTTCAATCCTCTATTGTATTTGATGAATCAATACAATCACTTGTGGACCCTTGGATACATAAGGTGGATGTCTCTGGCAATGCTTTAGACGTATTTGCTAAGAGAGTTTTTTATAATGGTCTTGGTAAGGGGGTGTCCTACATTCTCATAGATATGGATGAAGCTCCAGAAACGATTAAGACAGTAGCAGATGAAAAGGCTGCTGACATGCGACCCTATTTCACAGAGATAAAGCCCGAGAATGTCCTTGGCGGAATTGTCAACGAAGATGGCTTCTTAGAGCAGGTCCGTATCTTAGAAGTTATCACTAAAAGGCACGGCACATATGCTACGAAGCTTGTACCCCGTATCAGAGTGGTTATGCCAGGTAACTGGGAGCTATATGAAATAAGCTCTACAGGCACTTCTACACTTGTTGGCAAAGGCTCATACTCTACTGATAAGCTTCCATTTGTTGTATTTATTCCTGGCAGGGAGTATACCATACTTACAGGTGAGACTCCTTTAATGGACTTGGCTGATCTTAATGCTAAGCATTGGCGTAGTATGTCAGACCAGGATAACTATCTTTCTTACTGCAGATTTCCACTGTACTTTGGAAAGCATCTAGGTGATGTTGATGTTTTGCCTATTGGTAGAAACCTCATAAATAGCGAAGACGATAATGGCGATCTTAAAACTGTTGAGATGACTGGCAGCTCCATTGAAGCAGGCAGGCAAGACCTTAAGGATACAGAAGCTCTTATGGCCTTATATGGCCTGCAACAACTTGTACCAAGAAGTGGTAATGTCACTGCCACAGAGAAGGCCCTTACATCTGCTGAATCTAACAGTGCATTAAGTACGTGGGCTACTGAGTTTGAGTCTGTTCTTATAGAGGCGTTTAAGATAGCGGCATCTTTTATCAATAAAGACTTTCCAGATGGCGGCATTACTATTAATAAGGAATATAGCTTTGGTGTAGCTGATGCTGCAGAACTTCAAGCACTCCTTAAAGCTCAAGATCAAGGCGTTATATCTGCTCAGGCTTGTTTTTCAGAGTTCAGGCGCAGAGGCATTGTCGAAGAGCAAACTGTATGGGAGGATATAGAGGACGAAATAGAAAAAGAGCGACAGGCAGAGCCAAATATAAACACATTGGCAGGTGCTGCATTCGGTGGTGCAAATGAATAAAGAGCAAAAAGCTCAATATGCTCAGTTTATAGAGCAGCGATTAACTATTGACGGTTTTGAAGATAAAGCCGTCAATTCATTAATTAAGTATTATAATGTAGCTAAAAAGGGAGTAGTTAAGGATATAAATAGGTCGATAAAAAAGAACCTTAACCATCCTTCGAGAGCTAGATTGACAACTTTATATAAAGAAATTGACACTAAAATCAAGGTGTTAACTGATAAGCTAACTAAACCTCTTGCTAAGTCTATAGGTGAGGCTGGAGCCTATTCATATAAAGACACTAACAGGATATTGTCTTGGGAAGGCCATGTAAAAGGCTATAATAATGTAGCAAGGTCGGCCACTCAGATAGCTTCTATGGTGCAGGATGAAAAGCTAGGCGGAAAGTGTCTGGACGACTGGTTGTGGTCAGCATTGCGTGAAGAGAATGGATCATTAAAAAGCGAGGTAGCAGCAGCACAGATACGTGGCATAGGCTACAAGCAGTTAATGAAGGAATTGCCCAGTAGATACAATAATATGTTAAGCGCTAAGGGCAATAAGCAAAATATTGAAACTGTTGCTAAATCATATATACAGGCTGCCAATGCAAAAGCGCATGAGGATATTTATGAAGCTAATAAAAACATAATCGACAAGGTTGAGTGGTCTGCAATTATGGAAAATGGCAATGTCTCTACAGGGAAAGGAACGTGTCCACGTTGTGCAGCACTTGATGGTAGTACATATCCTTCAGTTAGTAAAGGCCCTAGTTGCCCTCTCCATCCACGCTGTAGGTGCATGTACTTACCTATCACGAAAAGCTGGAAAGATATGGGGTATGACATTGAAGAGCTAGAGCCTATATACAATAAATGGTATATAAGGTCGCCTGGCAGAAAAATACTTCAAAAAGGCACGATAGATGGCAATTATGCAGATTGGTGGTACACTCGTAGTAAGAAGTTTCAGGACAATTCCATGGGGCCTACAAGGTCTGAATTACTAAGAACAAGGCAGATAGACTTTAGTGATTTAGTAGATAAAAAAGGCAATTTAATTTTGCTTAATGATATGGACATAACTACTATAAGCATACGTCCTAGTCTTAATGTTCCATATGCTTATAGTACTATTCTTGATAATTCTATATTTGGGGAAGATGGATCAGTTCTGTTTAGGTCATTAACACTTGGTGATTGTGATGAGTAAATGTAATAGAGATGCTGCCAGACGTGCTCTTGACTTAATTAAAGATGAGCCTGCAAGCAAATCTTTAGGATATGTCAAACGATCATTAGAGCTTATAGAAGATGGGTCCCATAATGGCTCTATAGTGTATGACAAGAATGGTAAAGTATCTGCTGCTGCAGCATGGTTCAAGGATAAGGACTATATGAGATTAGACACAATGGGGTCTATAGGCAAATATGATAAGAAAACAGGATTGACACCTGGCGCTATTGCATTAAAAGATTTTCTAATTCAAAGCCAGGATATGAAAGGGGTTAAAGCATATGCTGAAAATCCTTATGCAGCACAATGGTACAAACAAAGAACATTTCAAGAGCTAAATAAAAATGATGCAAGAGACTTGACAGCTTTGCCTGAGCATTTCATGGATTTTGTGGCATGGGTAACTAGTAGGGAAAAGAAATGATAAAAGTATATACAAAAGCTAAAATGAAAGAGCTTGATAAGCGATTTAGGGCCACTAAGGATGATGGTGACATAGCCGTAGTGGAATATAAGAAAATACCCAAAAAGGGTAAAACACAGGAGAAGTCATGAACTACGTATTGGATGAGAACGGAAACATTAAGATTGGCAAGAATGGTCAACCTTTGGTAAAGGGAGCTGATGGCAAAGAGTATGAACTGGATGCTATTGGTAATGCAGCTAAACTTGAGACAGTTACAAAGGAGAGCAACGAGCGAAGAAAAAAGCTTTCAGAGGTAACTGCAGACTTGGAGAAGGCTTCTGGGGATAACAAATCACTTCAGCAACAGGTAGATGCTATTGATGATAAAAGCAAAGTTAAAATTAATGAGCTTAAAGACGAAATTAATTCTGCCTGGGCTGATAAAGAAAAAGCCTGGAATAATGAAAAAGCTGAAATGGAAAATAAGCTGTTTGATGCCACCGCTGGTGTGAAGTTTGCTACCAGTGAAGTAGTAAAAGGCTTAGTGCTACCTCCGGATATTGCCAAGTCTACATTTGGTGAGTTTTTTAAAGCAGATGGCACAGCTATTGATGCAAATGGCAATCCTTTGTATTCAAAAGAAAAACCAGGCGAATATGCTGAATTTGATGAGGCCCTTACTATGCTCGTGGATGCTCGCCCTGATAAGGATTCATTGCTAAAGGCATCTGGTGCCTCTGGTGGAGGCGGCCATAAGTCCGGTGAAGGCGAGGGATTTGCAGAAGATAAGACTTCACTACAAAACATATCTGAAGGATTGAAGTCATTATAGCGAATTAAAAGCTCCTAGAGCTGATATTTCAGATTTATCCAATGATATCATATAGATATCATATATAAAATAAAGGTTGACAACCTCATAAATACATGATATTATTAGAGATAATCAAATTTCGCTCTGACTGAACAGGATTTGCGAAGTCATAAGATGTGAGACTGAGGACTGAACAGGAATCGGTTGTTTCGCTGAACAGCGGCACTTCTCTAAGTAGCTCTAACAAGGCGCCTGGAGAGGTGCCGCTTTTTTAATTTAAGGAGTATTAAAATGCAAATGACACTTGCGGAGTTCATCAAACGAACTCGTGACAAACTCGTCGCCGGCGTGGCAGAAGAAATCCTAACTACCAACCCATGGTTCCTGATTTGCCCATGGAATTCTTATGCCGGTTCTGGTATTACAACCAATCGCGAGAAGGTACTTGGTGATGCTGACTTCTACGGTCTTGGGGATACCATTACCTCAAAGACTCCTTCTGAAGTAGAGCCTGTTCTTTTCCGGGGCACTCGAATCATTGGTGATGCTGAGCTTGATGGACTTCAAGTAGCAGAATCTGCCTCTGATATTAATGATCTTCGAGCTATGGAAGTAGCCTCTAAGTCCAAGTCTATTGGTCGTAAAATTCAGCTCGGAATGGCTACAGGAGATGGTGCCGATCCTAACTACAACTCCCTGCACTCCATGATTGATTCTGGACAGTATATAACAGGTGGTTCTGGTAACATTTTCGACTATCTGGATGCCCTTACTCAGAAGGTTCTTTCCAAAGATGGCCTTGTAGACTGGATTCAGCTCCCTGGGTCTCAGGCTCTTAAGATGCGTACTGCTTATCGTGCTCTTGGTGGCGTTCCTATGATGGAAGTCCAGTCCGGCGGTCGTACTTTCCAGGTTATGGAATTCAATGGTATTCCTTGCTTCACCAATAACTGGCTCTCTACCACTGAGACCCCAGGCGGTGGAGACTTGACTGGCGGTGATCTTTCCAGTATCTACGCTGGTAACTTTGATGATGGTTCCTACAAGACTGGCGTTGCTCTTATCCACCCTCAGGCTACTCCTGCAGGTATCTCAGTCGAAGCCATTGGAAAGATGGAAACAAAGGACCAGGAAATTTACCGTGTTAAAAGCTACAGCAACTTTGCTTCTTTCAATAAGATTGGTGTCGCTCGTTTGACCGATATGCCTGCATAAGTTTTACTGATTTTTTCCTCCACCACAACCAGCCTAGGCTCTTTTAATTAAGAGCCTAGGCACTTTCAAGGATACCATTATGGCAGATAATAAAACGCTTGGGTCGCCAAACGCACCTGAGCAGCCTGACACACTGGATACAGTTGATTACCAGAAACTTTTAGCAGAGCTTGAAATAAAGCTTGATGAAGTGACTGCTCAATTAAATGCAACCATCGTGGAAAAGGATGCATTGGAAGAGCGATACAATAAACTGAAACCAGCTGCAAAAGTAGTTAAAGAAAAAACAGCCACCTTGTACTGGCTCCATCCGGAATTGCCCGCAGACGGCAGTCGACCTACCGCATATGGATTTTACCTTACACCTTATAAAAGCTATTACAAAGCAAGTATACCTGTGTCTCGTGTTGAGGATATGCTTACTCGTGATAAACCTTTTGTCAAAGAGCTTCCTAAGGAAGAAGAGGACAAATAAATGAGTGTTCATAATCTTCATCCGCAACCAACCTTGCATAACGATACGAGGACCCCAACAGTAGCCGACATTATGGATGCTTCCCGAATGAAGCTGACAATGGGTAAACAGTGGAATAAGGACGAGGAGGCCTTTCATATTGGCTTTGTCTCTCCTGCTACTCCTTGGAATCCTATGGGCTCAATATCTGAAAATGCCAAAACGGTAGATGGAAAGCTACTTACTATTTTGCAGTGCTCGGCTCATACTGATAATATTGTGGCAGAGTTTGAACAGGTCAAGGTATTCGATGCTGACTCCATAACACTTATTCTCGGATTTGAGACCTTTACCCTGTTATGGTACGACGCTGATAAGCTTTACAGCACCAACGGTGTACCAGACAATCGTTTTAGCCGTCTGGATCATTTTGTAGGTGTATCAATAGAGCTGAACGTTACTCTATAAAGGTTTCTTATGCGACATAGAGCTTGTAAAACTTCTCGACGAAAATTGGGGACTGGCACTGTAAAGGCAAGGCCGGTTTCCTGCCGTCGAAGGACAGGAATTGAAGGGCACATGACCGTATTTCAACCTATGGAAATGCATGTTGATTGGTCCCTTTTTAGCGGAGTTGGCCCTACTCCCACTATATATGATGAAAGGAATAACACGTTTTCTACTACAGAGAACACAGCACCATCTTCCTTTTACCCCCTTATGTATTCCGGCTATGGTCTTATAGATGATTGTCATATGGAAGTCATTATGGACTATGAAGGAGTTAGCAATACCTATGAGACCTATATGATGGCAAAGGGGTTAGATAACCTTAATTTCATTGGGGCTACTAGCTATAATGACAAAGTAATGCTATATGAGCGGCGTGCTGGTAACTGGATAAATCCGGGAGTTGAGACTCCTGTAACTGGAACCATCGGGCAGCTTGTTGAAATGGATGTAGTAGGTGACTAATTCACCCTGACTGTGAACGGGGTTGTAATAGGTTCTGCTACTCATGGAATGACTGGCTCCGCTCACATGGGTATTTTACTACGAGGTATGCCTATTCATGGTCAGTTATGGCATGGAATGAATTTTACAGGACATTAAAGTCATGTCTGGAGAAACTGTCGTAGACATAGATCATGACGGAAAGAGAGACGCTGTTATTGTAAAGGACTCTCAAGGGAACCCAATAGTCACCGTCGATTCCGATTCTGTTAATATCGATATTGATGGAGATGGAGACGCTGACATAATTATACTGAGGTAAAAAATGGCAGTTCCAACTACCCCTTATAGATGCGGTATTAATGGCAGATGCCCTACAGCACAAAAAGCATTAACTCGTAGGAATGCAACCTGCACTGTGCCTTCTGGAGCAAGAACAGGCCCTCAAAATCAAACAGGACCAAGAGCCGCTACGGGCACTTGTGTAAAAACAAAATGAGCTTAATAGTCAATGGCAACTCGTATGTAGATGTATCTCAGGCGGACGAGTACTTCTCTGATAAGTTCGGATACGATGAGTGGGAGGGCTTAGGCAACGATGTTAAAGAAAAACTTTTAATATCGGCAGCACAGCAATTAGATGCTTTATGCCTATGGTATGGAGAGCCAGTTGACCCAGATCAGGCAATGGCTTTTCCAAGAACTCCTAATGCAGACCCTGTTCCAGATAAAGTAAAGGCTGCACAATGTGAAATGGCCTTTGCAGTGCATTCTAATGAGTCAACAAGTGCTGATGGTGGCGATCCATTAACAGAGCTAACAGCAGGTAGTGTTACTCTTAAATTTGAAGCTTCCTCCACTGGCAATCCTTTGGTAAGCGATCTTACCAGGTCCTGGCTTAAAGCTTATGGTTTATGCTCTGGTGGGAGTACTAAAATAATACCAATGGAGCTGATATAGTGTCATATTCAGCAGCAGCTACATTACAAGATAAATGGCCACTATTTGTTAAATATGGAGCCACTAAGCCTTGTGTATACCAAAGCATGCATGAAGCTAATTATTCAGGAGGTTCTGTAACAAAGCCTATAAAATCTTCTCACAATATTGATACAGTTATGGATGCCTTAGGCGGAGGCATGCAAAAATACTTTGAGTCTACATCTGACGGGGAAACAGTCAAGTCTATAGACAGGGTCGCCATATTCCCTGTAATGTCTCTGCCTGTGGAGCCAAAAGTATATGACTTGATTGTGGACCCGTCTCTTACTGAATGGGAAGTAAAAGGGATTGCAGGTGACCCTATGTCAGCACATTGGGAACTGTGGATTAGACCTATAAAATGAAAAAAATTAAAGTAAGCCAATTAGGTTCAGTATTAAAAGGTCTAAGTGAGCTTGCTGGTGATGATTATACAGAAATACTTCAAAAATTAAGTATGGATGCATTTAGAGATTTAGTAATGCTATCTGCAAAAGACACTGGTTTTTTGAGAAGTAATTGGTCAGTGACAACAGGGGTTCCTGATGAGTTAAGGTTAAACAGTAATGTAAGAGCTAAAAATTCATTTGTAAAGGCTCAATGGTCAACAGTAGATATACAACTTGATTCTCATATAACATTATACAATAATACAGTTTATGCAATATATGTTGATCAGGGAACACCAAGAATGAGAGCTCAGCCTATAATAGAGCCTGCCAGAAGGCGAGCTGAAATTCAAGCAATACGCCTATCCAAACTTTTAACAAAAAAGAGATATAATGTATAAAGCAGCCACACAGCTTATAGAAGATAGACTACGAGACTCATGGTCAATGACTGATATAGACTGGGATAATGTTGAGTACACGCCATCTCGTGGCATGCCTTTTATACGTTTGCAAATAGAATGGGTAGATACTAATCAAATATCAATGGGTGGATTAAACAGGGGCGAAGGCTACACCAATATATCCATCTATGTACCGTTTAACACTGGCCTTATTCAATGTATGGATATTGCAGATAATTTATCTGAAGTTTATGATAAGTGGAGTACAAAAGAATTGAAATTTAAAGTTGCTCGTATAGTGCGCGTAGGGCAGCAGGAGCAGTGGTACAGAGTAGACGTTATAACACCTTTTTCTTATGACGAATGTAAGCCACTAAATACACCTTAAGGAGTAAACAAATGAGTAAGAACGCAACGGGCTCTCAGTCTTACGTAGCAGTACTTAAGCAAGACCCTACAAAACCACGTGAAATACCTGTTAATCCTGTTATGCAGATGGTCAACTTTGACGCTGACACATTGGCGATGGAACTTGATACAGGCACTTCTAACCATATTCGTCCAGATAGAATGACTGCAGACCTTAATGTAAAAGGTTTTACAGTAGGTGGCGGATATTCCTTTGAATTCCAGTTTGAGAATAGTCTTGCTGATGAACTCCTACAGGCTTTCTTGTGGGCAAAGAACTGGTCTACTCCTTGGGTAGATGTTGATGTTGCGGGAGCGGTTATTACAGCAGCCGGTGTTTGGGATATGTCCGGAGTTGTTTCGCCCCCTGAAATCACTTCAGGCCAAGGATTCAAACTTTCCGGGACTGGAAATAGTGGTGAAAATGACGGTTTTTATTACCTGACTGAAGTATCAACAGATACCTTTCAGATGGAACCACCTCCCAAGGCTGATGAGACCTTGGTTGCAGGCGCTGTACTGACCGGTTCTATGATCCGAAATGGCTCTGTATATCAGCCGTTTTTCATTGAAAGAGGTCACCTTGATGTTAGCCAGTATTTCAAGTTTGTTGGAATGTCTGCTAACATTTTATCATTGGATTTCCCTGACCAGGATGACGTTACAGGTTCTTATGATTTTGTAGGGCTTTTCAGAAAAATTGAACCAGCAGTTGAAGCTGGAGCTACATATACTCAGCCAACAAACAGCCCTGTATTTTCTACTTCTAACAATATGCCTCTTGCATTGATGGATGGAGTACCTCTTGAAAGCTGTTTTATCAAAGAGCTGGATATGGAGCTCAATAACAACGTGACTCCAAAAACAGGCATTGGCGTATATGGGGCATGCGCCACCAATGCTCATCGTCTTAGCATATCTGGAAAGATTAGCCTTTACTTTGAAGATGAGACAGTACAAACTCAATTTGAACATGGCACACCGCTTTCCATTGCATGGGTAGTTGAAGATGCTAACGGGCATGGCTATATGTTCAGGCTTCCAAGAATTAAATATGACACAGCAAAGAATAATGTTACAAGCGTAGATGATGATGTTATGGATGATGCCACATATGTAGCAACAGCCGATCCAGATACTGCTTGCATGATTCAGATAGACAAATTCTAATTAATCCATAATCACAGGAGATTTACTATGGACTTTCAAGAAGCATATGCAGAGGATAAAAACGCAGCCACTAAAGGCAAATGGATGGTTACACAAGCTGGTTTTGATGTAAAAGTAGCTAAAATGGGTAATCCAGTATATATGGCAGAATTGACAAGGCTTCAAAAGCCCCATTTGGCTGCATTGCGATCTTCAGCAGACACTAGTGAATTGCTTGACAGTATTATAATTCAAGCTATGTCAACTCATATCTTGTTTGATTGGAAAGCTGAATCTAATGGCAAACCGATAAAATACACTCCAAAATTAGGTGCTCAATATTTGACTGAATACCCTGAATTCAGAGAAGACATATCAGAGCTTGCATTATCTCGAGCTAATTTCAAACCAGAGGTGATTGGGAAAAAGTAGCAGAAGCCATGCTGTGGTACCGTAAGCATGGCCATAATGTTGATTGGTACTTGAGAGTAGCTGCTAAAGGGGCTCATGTCAAGGCATTAGACACTGAGCCTCACCTAACTCACTGTGAATTATTCTATTATAACATGCATACTGCATGCGGCAATGATATAAATAAGATAAAATCTTTTTGCGAGTTGCATCTAATGACGTTTGATGAAATTATAGAATCCTTATATATACTACAGGACATATCCTTTAGGGTGAATTGATGCCAGTAATTCAATTAGAATTAGATTCCAAAGGCGCGGTAAAGAGTTTACAGAAGTTCGATAAAGCTGCGGATGTAACTTCTAAAAAAGTTACTGCTAATTTCAAGAAAATACAAATAGCAGCTGCAGCAATGGCTGCTGCTGCTACTGCAGCTGTGCTTGCAATTGCTAAATCATCTTTGGATGCTGCAGCACATATGCAAGAGGCTAGAAACAAATACGCTCAAGTATTTGAAGGCATGACTGCTGAGTCCGACGCGTGGGTTAAAAATCTTCAAAATAATTATGGATTGTCTGAATATGCTGCAACAGAGTACCTATCTGCAACAAAAGCTGTCTTGGATGGAACCAAGATGCAAACTGCAGAAGCTGCTAAACTAGCTAATAAGCTTGTATTAGTTGGTAATGATTTAGCTTCATTTCATGATAAACCTGTTCAACAGGCAGTCAAAGCAATGACGTCTGCTTTAACCGGTGAATATGAAGCTATGAAGCAGTTTGGCATAGTAATTAAAAAGACTGAAATAATTCAAAGAGCTATGCTTGACAACAACCTTAAAAATAAGGATGCTGTCACTCAAGCAATGGAGGCACAAGCAGCATATGCCCTTATAGTTGAAAAATCTGGTAAAGCTATAGGCGATACTATTAGAAGTCAGGATACATACACTTTTCAACTTAAACAGTCTAAAGCTTTAATAATGAATTTGAAAGTAGCAATAGGAGAGCATTTACTTCCTTATGCAACTAAGATTTTAACCATTACAAATAAGTGGATAAAAGCCAACCAAGGCCTAATAGATGTAAAGCTTGATAAGTTTTTTGAAAATGCAGGACAAATGGTTCAGCAGTTTGCTAAAGCAGTCAGCTGGGCCTATGATAGAATGGTGGCATTCTCTAATTCTCTTGCATTATTTGAAGCAGTAGGAAGCGATCAACTATCGTGGTTTGAGTATGCCACTATGAATGCCAAAGAAGCTGCAGAATGGTTGGACAAGCATCGCGAAGTCGTTGAAAAAGACACAGATGCAGTATCAAAAAATGCAGAAGAAAATGCAAAATTAAAAACTAGTCTTGACATTGTAAATGAGGCTGTAGAAAAATCATCTAAGTCTATGGATAGTTTGGCAGATAGCACAGAAACTGCTGCAGATAAATCTAAAGATTTAGCTAGTTCGCTTAAAGATGAAGTAACGCCAGCTGTAAAGAGCTCGGTAATACCGTCAGAAAAAGAGTTAAAAGAAGCAGTAGAAGCTGTATCAAAAGCTGCTAAAAGCTCTGTAACTGAGCTAACTAAGCAAGCAGATGCAGCAAATAAAGTAGCAGCTGCTGCTAGGAGCATACAATCAGCTTCAAGAACTGCAGAAGGCACTTATAAAGCTTCAAAAGCGTGGTCAGGCGGGACTCATACTTTTAGTGGCAGTAGCTTTGAAAGTACTCTTTCAAAAGAGGAGTTGGCGATTTATCGGTCTATGACTCCAGCAGGCAGAGGAAATGATTTTTATAAAACATATGGGAATCAACCTCAATTAGGCCCTAGTATGGGGGGTGGGAATTCTCACGATTATCTGGATAGGATTCAGTTACAGCATGACTCAGCGAGGGCTTATATAGAAAGGATGAGAAAGCAAGGTAGCTCTGCTGGCTGGTCTGGTCAAAACGTTTTTAATTTTAACCAGCAGGTATCGCGCTCGGACATAATGAATATTACAAATTCTCAACAGACTAATGGAGCTCGTGCATGAAGTTTATAAAAGGTGCAGTACAGGTCGAGCTGTCTTGTCCCGCCCAGTTCCCTCAAAGCGAAAATGTAAAGCTAGTTCAGGCTAAGGATTATTCTAGCTCTGGAATAAAGCATTCTGAGGATTTTAGTGTTAAAAGTGGAACGGAGAATTTTGTATTTTCTGATATGCCTACAGACGATTACCTAAAACTTCTTGAGTTCTTTGTAAATGAAGCTAATGGCATGATGGAAGAATTTGAGCTTGTGGATGATTTAGGAGTTAGTAGAATGGGTACATTTGCTGATCCTGAGATAAATTTTAGAAATACCAGCTATGACCTATGGGCTGGAAGCTTTACATTTGAGCAATCAGGTGCTGCATAATGATAACTAATTTACCGGCTGATTTCTTAGTAGAGCTTAAGAAGTTTTCAAGAAAACCAGTTCAGTTATGCACCTTCCTTATTAATGGGACGAAGTATTATCTGTCTGATTTCCCTATAACCATTGACGGAAACAAATATGAACCATGGGTTGAATCATGGGGGGAAATTGTAGATAATTCTGATATAGAATCTTTATTCGGTGGTCAAAGTATTGGGATTAGGACTTGTAATATTGTTCTCTTCAATTCGTCTTTAACATACTCTTTTATTCAAAAATTATTTGGAAGCGGAGTTGAGAACACTCGGGTTGATTTGTACCAGTGGTTTCAAGGTATGACTAGCCCTCCTGTCCTTATAGACGAGTTCGTTTGTCAGAACCCTATATCCATCTCTGAAAACTCGATGCTAGTTAAGATTGACCTTGTTTCCCCTCTTGCCGCATCAAATAGGAGGATATTCCCAATTAAAGCCGGGGATAAGCAGTATCCCGTCATCGTTGGGAGGGTATCCGGCGTTCCGCTGATAGACCTTGAGACTGGACAATATGTGGTTCTTGGTGAAGATTTAGCTTTTGACCGGTTGGGTACGATAAATTTTGATAATACTGGCAAACTTCCGTCATCTGGAACCATCATTATAGATGAAGAACAGATAAGTTATACAACCAGAACAGATACAACTTTAAATATTACAGCAAGAGGGACGGGTGGAACTACAGCTCTACCTCATTCAGCCGGATCCATCTCGGTACTTCTTGGTACAAGTTTTCAATATGCGGTTTGTGGTGGGCCTGTCAGTGCTATTGATTCTGTTGTCGCAGGTGGTAGTGCTGTTGCCGGTTGGGTAGCGCAACCTGCAGGAAACCCAGCCACTGTGACTTTTAGTCAGTGGCCGCCTAATATTGGTATCGGGGTAGGTCTTGCCCCCGTAAATCAGAATCTTACCCGTATTAATGAAGTTCCTTATAACCATACAAATAATATAAATTATCCTCTTACTTACAGCCAAACTGTTGATAATGATTTTCCTGTAGGCGGGCACAGCATAGCAGGCGGGTACTTCTACGATGTATCTCCTCCTGTTTCTGCTCCCTCTTATAAAGTCAAAGTAAAAATGTTTTACAGGGTTTCGGTCTTAGCTACAGATGCAAAATTCCGTATTGATTTTGGTTACTCTACGCATTTAACCCCTTCTGATACTGATGTAATAGGGATTGTTTCAACAGAGATAACAGAAGTTCAGACAACATGGGTTGAAGTCCTTGTCGATTGTGGAGTCATAAGTCATGATGAACTTGTCGGTATTGGCACCCCGTATTGGAGATTTGCCTTTTTAATTGAGTTATTTGGGGCAAGTGGAAGCATTTTTATAATGCATCCTCAATTCATAATCGAAACCAATTACACTGAGCAGATATCCCCTGAGGGGAAACAGAGAACTTTTATCAGTGAGCCAGTAACTTGTACTGTTACTGCAGGGCATGGGGTCGATGTAACGCCTCCTGTTTTGGTAAGAAACATAATTGAGAATAACACTGATTATGGATACCAGATAGACACCACTGACTTTGATAATGAACATAACAGATATAACGCTGCAGGATATTACTTTAATGGGATGCTGCCTGCTGGTATCCGAACACAGGAACTTATCAAAATAGCGCTGCTTGAGGGACTCGCAAGGCTAAAATATAATCAAGGAAAGATACAGTTTTTAAGCTATTTTGACGATGACTTGGAAAGCGTTGATAAAGAAATTAATCTTGATCATATTAGGATACGGGGTCGGTACATTGAGCATTATTCTAGTGGTAATATTAAGAACGATATCACAGTTAAGTATGCTTATGATCTATTGACCGGGGATTACACTGGAACGATAAACAAAACAGACGCTGACTCGATTGCGAAGTACACATTAAAAGACGACGAAAGGGACTTGATTCTTGTAAGTTCTGCCAGTGTGGCGACCCTTCATGCCGAAAGAATGTTGAAGTTTTTGAAAGACTCTCCTGAAGTCTTTAACGTTGATATTTTTTTGCCTGAAGGATACGAACTTGAAAAGGGTGACAGGGTTGCATTACCAGATTTTCTGGATAAGAGAAAACTGCTTTTTGGAAACATTCTTTCGATGACAAGGACTATTGGGCAAGGCAAGACCGGGCTTATTAATTCTTTTCAGGTTATGCTCACAAATTTGGATTATATCTTATTAATGCGCCTAGAGGAAGAACTTATTCTAGATGATTCTTTACTTGGTTTCTCTCAAAGTATGGAACTGTTTGAACGTCTTGGGATAGATGATAGAAAGTTACTATCAGCGAGAAAGATTGTTTATACATTGACCGAACAGTTGGTTTTAGATGATTCAGCATTATATGCTGGGACGAATCTGACCTTGGTGCTGCCTACAGAACAGGTTATTTTGGACTCAACAGATATAAAACTTACTGTTTGTGGTGGTTATGGCGATTGCGGATATGGTGAAAAAGGATATGGAGAATAAAAAATGAAAACTGGTTTTATAATTGAAGGTACAATTAAACTACGGAATGAAAGAGCAGACGGTAGCATAGTTGAGGTGATTCAAAAGAATTTAGTGGTAAGATGGGGGCTTGAGCAGGTAGCGTCTTTACTTGCTGGTAACGCTATGCCAGCAAATATGATAACTCATCTAGCTATGGGAGACGATAACACTGCCCCTGCTGATGCCGACACTACATTAGGAAATGAATTGAATCGTTCCGCTGTTACTATCACTCAATTAACAGGGGCTGAAAGCAATAAGATTGAATACCGAGTTGTTCATGCTACAGGCGCTATAGTTGGTGTTTTTAAAGAAGCCGGTTTATTTGACGCTGATTCAGCCGGTAATATGTTCAATAGAGCGGTCTTTGCAGACTTCCCAGTAAATGCGGCCGATACCCTTACAGTAATATGGATTGTTGAGGTTAAAAACGTATAATGGCTATTTCAAAAACTCCTAATCTTAATCTTAATGTCCCCGACTACCAGACGCCGGATTGGAATGTTCCTGTCAATGAAAACTGGAATATTCTAGATAGCTCCCATTGCACCTGTCCTCAGCTGGCGTTGAGGTTGTTGGATGTGGAAGTTGTAGATGTCTTTATATACGATACTACTAAGGACTCCGATGGTGGAGCATGGGTGGATAATTGCTCTAGAACATCTTGGTGCAACGAACCCTTAGACACAGCTATACGTGGGAAGACACGAGGTTTTCCTAGAATAGTCGCTATCGTCTTGGAGGCCACTAAGCTTACTATTTACGATCTTACTGATCCAACTGTCCCAATGTGGATGGTCTTCTTAAGAGTGGCAGGCAGTCTAGCCGATGGCGCAATATGGGCGGATGCAGTCACCGGGCGCTGTGTTACGGCTTTTGATTCTACTATTTGTATCGGAACGGATGACGTTTCCTCTAGAGGTGGAGTTAGAGCTATTTGCTTTAGCGAGGATACTGCTGAATTGTACGGTGATAGTAGTTATAGACATTACAATGGAGGTATAGCAGAGAGGAATGTTGCTGGTACAGGTTATCTATCCGGTGCGTATACTGCTGTAGAGAGACATGCTAATGACATAGCTATGATAAAAGGTGAAGTGTTGAGTAGACCAATTATCGCTATAGCCACACTAAGTTCTGTGTACATTATAAACAGTCCTACAGGGGTTATTCATGGATCTGGTACTGGATCCTATGGAAAAGTATCCTTTTTTAACGGCCGACTAACCGCTGCTAGATCAAATGTACCTCGTATACACGTATCATCTGATTTTTTGACGGATAATTTTCCTTATATTACCTACAGAGAAATCTCTACTCCTGCTATTCTCCCTCAAATATGTAGCGGTCTAGTAGGCACCCATGGAGGAGGGCATAACGGATTAGTCCTGTTGGAGGAAAATATAGAAGCGCCTGAAAAGGGTATGGTTAATTATATAACGGGCACTTATCAATCAGGGTGGATGCAGGGCGATATAAAAGGAGCATGGCTTGCTGATACTGAGGAAGGTGCTGTTTATGAAAACCATATTGTTGATCCCGGTTTTGACGATGCAGGTGCATGGAGTACAAACGCAGCTTATATTGTTGATGGAGGAAAACTTACAGGGGTACCCGGAAACTCTGCCAATGCAAGCAACATTGGCCTTATTCTTAAACTGACTGTTGGTAAGAGCTACACTGCGACCTTCACAATAGATAGTATTAGTGTTAATAGAGTGTTTTTTAATCAGGTCGGAGGACCTAATGGAATCGTTAGAACGGCTCCAGGGACATATACAGAAACCTTTGTGTTGGATGCTTCTACAACGAATGTCGGAATATACATTAACAACACTGATGCAGTCATTGACAATTTCACGATCATAGAAATGGTCGCAGATCGTTCAGTAAATGAAAACCCTCTTGAAAATATAGGGACTACTGTTACCCGTACTCCGGTTAATACAAATGCAGAGCTTATGGGGTACACTGGCTTCACTCAAAATGATTATCTCATTCAGGCTCACAACAATGATTTAGATTTTGGAACAGATGATTTTTACGCTATGGCATGGGTAAAGACCAATACTACAGGAGATAACTATATTATTTCGCTTGATGAAGCAACCACGAATAACGCTAATAGGTTATTTATTTATTGTGCAAATGGGATTCCAACTATAATGATTGGAACCATTCTTGTTCAGGCCACAACTTTAATTGATAATGATAAATGGAGTTTTATAGTAGGCTATCGAAAAGATGGGATTTTACATATTTCTGTAAATGGGGAAGAAGAGGGAAGTATTGCGAACTCTACAGATATTACAAATTCAGCTCATGAATTAGTAGTAGGTTCAAGAAGAGATGAAAATACACCTTGGCTTGGTTCTTTATCCCTTGTACGAATGGGGAAGGGGGCTCCTTCAGATAATCAACTAAAGAAAATTTACGAGGATGAAAAAAGTTTATTTGATGCAGGAGCCCAATGTACTCTTCAATCTACTTCTGGTCATATTACTTGTATGGAAGGCTGTGAAGGAGAACTTTATCTAGGAACAACAGCTGGATCGTGTGTTCTTGATAATTTGGTAAGCTCCTCGTTAACAGTATGCGAGAAAGATGTAGATGGAAACATCGTTTGTAGTGATGATAAGCTTTTCAAAGCTATTTCTGCTAATAAAGGTGCCGTACTTAGTGGGTTGAGTGACGGGGCTGTACTAGACTCTCCAGAGTTCAATACTAAGGTAGAGGTGCTAGAGCTTCTTGATAGAGTAGATACTATCGAAACCGCTATGTCCTACAACTTCGAGAAAGTAAAAAATCTACTGGATATCAGCGATACCTATCAACCTATCGTTTCATTAGCTACAGATAGACTATGTGAAGGGATATACGAAATAAAAGCCTCTGTGACTTACAGCTATGATAGGACTACCAAGTCATCGTTTTTTAGATGGAGGCTAGATGGCGGTGCATGGGAAGAGATAAAAAAAGAGGCTAAGGATATTACAGATATTACAGTCTCGTCTTTTTTCTATCCCACACAATTAAGTAGAGGGGTTCATGTTTTAGAAATTGAAGGGAGAAAGGAAAGCGGTGGTGGAACCTTCGATATATTATTTGCTAATGCTATTATTGAGAGGAAGAAATGAAAAAGACTATTGTTTGTATTGTTGTCCTATTGTTTTTATCGGCATGCGCTCATAATGAGTATAACGCTGCAGTCGCTAAGTATGAGCAGACAAGAATGAAGGCATATGGTGACGCTATGGCGAAACAGTCTACTGAGACTGGTAGAATGGCCGTAGCAATGGCGTTTGCCTATGGCATGGGTAAAGGCAAGTTCCAGCGAGAAGATACCGTTTTGGACTATGCTACGGCGTTTTTACCCTATGCTAATTTACTTCTCCCTCTTGCTTATGGTGGTGGATACTTTAAATATGGGAATGGAGATATTGAAGCAGGCGGAGATATCTACATGAATTCGGCTCGGGCTGATAGTCGATACTTGAATAATTCAGTGCTGCAGGAATACGGTATCAGTGGTCAGGGTAATTGGGTGGGCTCGAATGAGCCTATGAATATATCAGCACATGAAGGGTCTGCAGCGGGTGCCGGAGATGGATCAACGGCAGATGGTATGCCAAGTGAGGTGGAGGCTGAGGAGCTTCTTCCTTAACCTAGATAAGGAGATATCATGAAACATTTTATTTTAATTGCAGTCTTTATTACTTCTACAATGTATCTTGGTGGTACTGTGTTGGCTTGTCAAGGATGTGACTGCCCTCCTGGCCCTCAAGGAGACAAGGGGGACAAAGGTGATAGAGGAGAAAGAGGGTATACCGGTAAACGCGGTAGAACTGGCCTTATTGGTCTTTCGGGTCTTAGAGGTACTCATGGTATTAATGGCGTTAATGGCGTTAATGGCTCCGTAGGTGCTAAAGGGGACACAGGATTTCGTGGCCCACAAGGTAACACTGGTGCTACAGGTGCTACAGGCGCTACAGGAAAAGCTGGCAGAGATAGTGATGATGCCTATGGGGCAGTTGCCGGGGCAATGGCTATGGGTATGCTGGAGGACCCCTATGTTGGTGGCATGGTTGTCACTGGTGGTACTTCTTATTATCATGACTCAGGAGCGATAGCTATAGGATTTGGAAAGTCCTTCAATGATTCGTGGTCTGCTAAGGCTAGTGCTTTGCTGCCACTTCGGATGATGGCGAAGATGTAGGAGTAGCAGCATCTGCAGCATACCACTTCTAAAATCTAAAGGTGTTGCGCCTCCCATGTGCCTATAGGCGCAACATCTGCTATTGATTTTCTTTTCGACATAGTTTTATCTGGCTCTTGTTTCTTCATCGTTGTAACTAGTTCCATTGTCCCTTTAGTTTTATACTTCACCACAGGCTTGAATAATTTATCATAGTCTCCATCTAAGCACCATCTTTCAAGTCGCTTTGTTCCAGATGTTTGCATACATCCAGACAACTTCATTACAATACTCATCCACATTGGACAATGTTTATGATAGTATGTTTGCTCTTTTGATGATATACCATTCTCAGCTTTAACAATAAAATCATTTATTTTGTACTTTACATCTGGCCTATGTATAATGATTCTAGCAGTAGTCATACTTATATTGCATCTCTTAGCTAGACTCTCCATATTGTAAAGCCTGCCTCCAACATACACTTGGTAGGCTCTTCCTTTTTTACGAACTATAACATTATACATTTTAGGTTTCATATATGTCCTCCTACTACCCTTTTAAACACAGGAAGAAATAGGGAGTATGTATCATTGTTTTTTGCTTTAATAATATCATTATACTCAACTTCAATGGCATATCCGACATAAAAGTCATGCGGCATATCTCTAGCATAGTCAGATAGCCCTGTTCCAACTTTTACATCTATAAGATATTTTCCTTTTATAGTTCCAATACAATGGATAGCTCCGATCATATTCTCATATTTACCGTGGCCATCTATTACATCCACACATGTGAGCTCTGCTGTTGCAGTTTTCTTTACTTTCATTAAAGCTTTAGTTCGACGCCATTCGTATGCATCATCCATATAGCGAAGTATTAAACCTTCATATCCTCTCTCATGTACAGATGCAAATAAATCAGCTATTTCTTTATGCGAGTTAACAGGCTTCTGTGTAACTGTTCTTAGGTATATATCAGGTATTAAATTTTCATTCAAGTCAGAAAGTCTACAACTTAGCGATCTTACACATGTATGATTATCCCATTCGCGATTGGTTAATTTATCGAATATACAGAATGTGTATCCTTCTATATCATCCATAGTACCTGTTAAAACTTTATTTACAGCTCCTGTTATGCCTGTTCTTGTTACTTGGAGGCCATCACCCATAACAAGTTCGCCATCATACACACCGTCCGGTTGTTGTTCAAACGATTTTGTTAATGAAGAAATATACAATTGTTTACCACTTCTGGTTCTTATTTGTATATCTCCAAAACGTTTGAGAACAACTACACGAACACCATCGTATTTTATGCTAGCATATACAGGGAATTTAGTAGGTTTGCATTTTTCAGCTAACATTACATCAAATGTAGGTATCAGGCAAGGATATGCTTTGTTTATTGTTTTTACACTTATGCCTGCATTAACAGAACCTTTAAGTATTAACCTAAAAATTTCTCCATAAGCTTTTGAGCCTTTTATTGCTAATGCTCTTGCATTGTTTCCAGTAACTGCTCTGGAACTTAAAGTAAACAATATGCTAAACATCCCTGCACAATCATTTTCTACAAAGGTCATATCAGACGGGGCAGATACGTAGTAATTTACGCTGCTATCATACATTGCTACAAGGACATTTTTCCATAAAGTATTATCTTTATGCTTTCTTAGTATAGATAGTTTGGCATTTCTACCCCTAACTTTTCTTAATTCATGGACAATTCTTATTGGCATGATCGTATCTCCGAGTATAATTGTATACCAGCTTCATTAAACATCCTTTCGGATATCATAGTTTCCTTATACCAACGAGTAAGAGCTTCTCCGTTGCTTACTGTTGTATAAATTCTTTTTATGTTGGACTGTATAATAACCCCAGCGCACCGTGAACAAGGTGGCAATCCAGATGTGTATAAATAGCAACCAGTTAGATCAGTATTTGCATGTAATATAGCATTTATTTCTGCATGTATAGTTTTTGCATACTTAAGCTCACGACTATCATGAGTATCCTTTAAACCGTGAGGATACCCATTAAAGCCTATACTTATTACCCTATTTTCCCTGGATATTACACAACCAACTTTTGTAGAAGGGTCTTTTGACCATGCCCCGACTAATGTGGCCATGGTCAAAAATCTTCTATCCCATTTTGTGATTTCTAGCGGTTTAGTCATCCAATACCTCTATCAATTTATTATATCTGACAACAAGCTTTGACCACAACTTTGTGAATGTTTTGCCGCCGCGCATGTGACTTCTTTGCTTTCCGTATACAAAGTGCTGGGGTTTCCATTCAAACACATCATTCCTTTTTTCAGGTGCATACAGATTAGAGCTATGGTCAGTTTGCGCAGTTTTTACATACCATGCATCCGGCTTTTGTAAATCTACACAATAGGATATTTCAGGAAATACTTTAGCTACCTCAATAAGCATTCTCATTGCCACTATGTTATCTGACTCCGTCTGTATCTGTCTGTCAAGTCGCTGGTTAAGAAATGCTATCAAATCTTTCAGATTGACACGAGCATAATAATGGTTAGCCATACCTCGTGGAAGTACAGTTCTTGCATCCAGTATTGATATGTCTTTACTATCAACCATATCTGCATATAGTTGTTTACAATCTTTAACTATATTCATATATTTTGTAGCAAACTTAGATTGAAGAATTGATGCTTTTATCAAAGACTCATCATCCCTCTGGTCACGGTCGCCGGTGCAGTGGGCAGAGAATGACATTGATCTGTGTCGTATAAGATGAGTTACATCTACTAGATCAATATTGGATATTAAGAAAGTGAATCCTATAGTTTCCATAGCAGTAGGTAAAAGTTTAAATTTAAATAAGCTTTTTATTACATCACATCTTTTTTCACATGTATAATCATTTCGTGGGTGATCTTCCCATGTAGCAAGAGAGTATTCTGGTATGTAACTCATAACATCTCGTCTGGATGGGCAATTCATGAGCTTCACTTTAATAGCTGTAAGGGCCTCCAAAAACTGTGTTGTAGGCAGTTCATTCCATTTGAATGCCATAGGGAATTTTTTATCCGGCAAATTGTTATTAATTGGCATTTTCTGGTCCTTTCATGACATCGTCACGTATCAATTTTGCATATCCACGAATATCATTCCAGCTATCTTCGTGAGTAGGGGTTACAGCAAGTCTACATAGCTTATTTGCTATATCAAAAAAATAAGACTGCTGTCGCCTTGGCATTTCTTGACCGTGATGTTTTTTGTATCCTTGGAATATTGCTGCAATAATGTTTTCCCTGATGACCAACCCATCTTTGTAAGGACCATACACCCTGCCTCGTGATTCTAATGTCTTATCACCAGCTCTCATTTGGTCATCACTTGTTCCGGCTACACCTGCAGGCTTTCTTTTTGGAACTCCCGGTAGATTTTTATAATTTTCTGACATGATCTAGTAACTTCCTTTGCAAGTTTCGTACTCTTGCTTTTGAATTTGTATACACTCTTTCCATATATCCTTTGTTTCCAAGGTCAACTTCCACTTTGGAGAATTGAATACATTGAATAGCATCAGCCAAACGAACAATACGAGACTCTATTGATTCGTTTTTATCATATTCAAGAACTCCATGCCTACAAGCTTTTGGAAGAGTTTCTGCAACTTCCCTTTCGCATTCTGCAAAAGCTTTAGCAATAGCTGGGTATTTCTTTTTTATAACCCATGGAGCATCATTGAGCTCTATTTCTGGCATATCATGTGATATAGCTATTATAACAGCTTCTCCAAGATCAAACTTATATACTTCGTAAAGCTCCATTACTATAGCTGCTACAAAGAATCCATGCTCGGCTACAGATTCTTCATGTATCTTTGGCACATTGCTATATCGTTTTATATATGCCAATCTGTATATATCTTCCAGAAAAGTCATTCAATATCTCCCGTATATTGTATATAATCAATTGCGCCATTTACTGAAGCAACTGTTAAATATGCTTTAAGGTCATCCAATGTAGTAAATACTGCAGTGGCGGATTCTGCAAGCATTAAATTAAATGCTCCTGAACCACCTGGCCAGTAGTATACAATTGGCATTCCTGTAGCAAATGCAACACCGCATTCAAAAAGTGTTCCCATATCTTTGCCTACTGTGGATGCAAGTATAAAATTAGCATTACACATTTCTTTGATATTAGTAGCAAACACTTCTGTTTTGTTTGATTCACCTGGTATAAATAGCAAATCATCTTTAGGACTGTACACGCCCATTTCAGCTGCAGATAATGCTTGTAGCATTTCTACTCTGGCTTTCTCTTGCTCTTTAGTGAACCATCCACTTGCTAGATATGCTTTCAATATTTCCACCTCTTTTTTATTTCTGCCTCTGCAGGCATTGCTAAGTCTGGATATGCCAAGTCTTTAATGACATAATACCATGCATCTACCATACATTCATTTAATCTTTCTACCCACAATTCTGCCTCGTTCCCTTCATCTTTAAGTAGTGTTATACTATCATGCACTACATTTATTATATCTGGAGTTTTATATCTTTTATACAAATTGTCAACTGCCACTTTAGTGACTTCTGCAGAAGAGCCTTGAATAGGGAAGTTCAATGAATCATTTAAAGAATATGCTCTTATTGGCCTACCTAGTGCTGTAACTATGTCTAAATATCCATAAATTTGCATCTGTCGTTTATGTATTTTATGCCACTCATCAAAATAGTTGTACATAGTCAACCATTTAGTTCTTAATTCAGTGACCTTTTTTAAACTAAGATCAATCCTGGCTTGCGATCTTAGGAGCTCTCTTAATGTTTGAGGATATGCTCCGTATGCAGTTCCAAAATTATAAAATTTTGTTATAGTTCTTAGCTCTTTTGGGAGTGTTTCTGGAGTTTTATCAAATAAGTAGCAACCAGTTTCTGTATGCATATCTTTGCCTTGCATCATCATTGCATACATAGTAGGCTCTCCACACCAGGTTACTGCCATTCTTAATTCAAGGCCGGAGTAATCTTTGTATACCATTACTTTGCCTGGAGGTGCCTCAAATGCAGAAAACATAGCATGTGGAGGATTCTGTGTATTATCACAAAAATACCTATTCCCACCTTTGCAAGTCATTCTGCCAGTCCTGGCACCCGCTGCATTATGAAAGCCTCTGATAAATGGTGCTTTGTACTTCTTTAAAAACCCAAGCATTTTTGTATGCTGTCTGGCTTTTATGAGATTTTCTGCATCAGTATTCCCTTTGAGGGCCATAACACCAAGTGTATTAGCATTTGTACTCGTGGTACCCAGCCATGCATTGCATTGTTTTGGTGAATTTACATTCACTGGGCAAAGTCGTTTATATTTTTCAGATTTTCTTATGTGAAGTTGTTGAAGCTGGGTTATTGTATCTATATTTACAGGCATACCGACTCTGTCATATTCTATAGAATACTGTTGATTTTTTATATCTATCCTATATCCTTCCATTGGAAGTACATATTTTATTTTTTCCCATAAAAGAGATAAGTATAAAACATCGTATGCAGCATACATTAATTGGTCTGGCATTAATGCTTGAGACCAATCTGACTTTTGTTGTGCTTTTTTGTCTATTAATTCTATATGTTTATCAGATACTCCTGCATGATCTAAGCAGCTATAAAAATCAAATTTTGTTTGGTCAGGGTAGGCGAACTTTGATGCATACATTGTATCATCTGCTTTAGCTGGAAGCCATAATTCATCTGTATTGCAATTTATTGTGTGTAAATCAAAAGAACCATTATGAAATACTAACCAACCAGGTTTTATTATTTCAAGAACTTCAAAAAAGTCAACAAACATACAATCAAACATATATGCTTCTTGCCAGCCTTTTTGGTATATTTGTATTAATCGTACTTTACCATATAGGCCTCCATCTGTTTTTCCTATATCTTCATATGTTTCAGTATCACTAAATAAAGGTTCATTATAGTCTATACAATTATTAAAATCATTTAATGTTCTTATTAACTTATACATATATGCATTATACCTTGCTAATGTTTGAATGTCCAATCAATAATATTGATACATTATATAAATAAAATTGATACCTAAAATTTAGCTTTCTTTATAAATGGATATTTGCTATTGTAATTTACTAGTATTTCTTTTGGAACTTTGAGGTATTTAGAATATTTCAGAACTGCAGATACTGTAGGAGCTCCTTTATACCCTCTAAATTTAAGCCAATTTTCAGCCTTCCTTCCTGCATATCCTGAATGTTCAGGATGAATCCAATCTTTTACTGTACTCATTCCGCAATGATATATGACAAGAACAGAATCAGGCTTTCCAATCTTTTTGTGTTTTTGGTATTGCGCTTTATTTACAGTTAACCATTTGTCTTTGGGTTTACTATCTTTTTGTACAATTTTGCTATTGCCAGGTTTACCTGATATTTTTACTTTAAATTTAAATTCTAGCCCACATACATCACATATTCGCACAGATGCAGGAAGTATAGCTCTGCAATTTGGGCATACCTTTACAGGAGCTTCACCTGTACCTTTACCCTTCTTCCGTGGTATCTTTACATTATTTATTGGTCCTAGTCTTTTTGTATTTCCTGCAAAATCAAGTACTAAACAATGGGATTTGCCTGGAGCTATTCTAAGGCCTCTGCCAATCATTTGGACGTGTAAAACAACAGATTCTGTGGAGCGAAGCAGTACAATCAAATCAACAAATGGAGAATCAAACCCAGTGGTAATCATTCCTACTGATACTAAGGCTTGTGTATCTCCATATTTATAATCATGTATTACTTGTTGTCTATCTTTTGTAATTTTACTATGTAATACATCTGCATTTATGCCTTGTTTTACTAGTTCTTTACATATTGATTCTGCATGATCTATATCAATAGCAAATACAAGCCATTTTTTGTATTTTTTGCCGTAGTATAAAGTTTCTTGTATAGCTTCTTTCGTTATGCTATCTCTGTTATGCTTTTCTGATAATGCTTTTATATTATAATCGCCGCCTGACTTTTTAACTCCTTTAGTATCAAGCTGCATTTTAGTTGACACAGATACTAATTTTGTTAAATATCCATCATCTACTAATTTATTGAAGTTTTTAACTGAAGTTAGATCATATGATAGAGTATCAAAAAGAGCATCACCTTCATAGATAAAACCATGCCCAGTTCTAAACACTGTGGCAGACATTCCTGCAATTGAGGCTGGAGTTTTACTAAGAAGATTTCTGTACATTCCTGATTTTTTATGATTGACTGTATGGCATTCATCTATAATATACAGGTTTGTATATACAAATTTTTCAGGTGATCTGTATGCAGTTTGTATGCCTGCTACAGTTATTTGACCTACAGTTTTACTATTAAGACCACTAGAATACAACCCTATGTAGCGATCAGGGAAGAACTTGCTTAAAGAATCACGATCTTGTTGTACAATATCTTGAGTATGTGATAAGACAACTACTTGATTGTGAGGATACATTTTTAAGTATCTTTGTATAGTCAAGCACATAATCATAGTCTTGCCGCCGCCTGTAGGAATAGCTACAACAGTTGCAGCTTTAGGATTCAGTATTATGTCACATGCCCAGGCATCTGCACAGTCTAATTGATATTGTCTATCTTCGTAAATCACTACATATCCATTTTTTCATACTTATTGCATGCAAGCCTTTGTTGATCTGTCGCCAAAGTAAGATCATGCAGTATACAACCCCATTTTCCTTCATTAAGCATAGAGCAATGAGCACATGTTCTGCATGTCTTATGTATTTTGCCCTTTCCGTGGCATATATCTTTTGCATTGCACCACCTACATTCATACCATGTTGGGCTGAATCGTTTTTCGGGCGGACATTCACTAAATAGTATTCGATTGCCTTTTTTCATTAATTCTTTATGAAATTTTTCATCATAGTAAATTCTTTCAATGTACATATCGTCATTGTCTTTGTTTACACTGATATGAAGACATCTTGTTACTTTAAATTCGCCCATATAAATATGAACTTGAGCCCAGTAATTATCACTATACAGTTTTAATCCATCTTTTTTGAGTTTAGCAAATGACTTAGATGCCACTGTCTTAAACTCAAGTAAATGCTCTGTTTTTGGAGCTTCTGGAACCCTTAGAGCAAAACCATCACAATGACCTTTTATGTGGCCATACCCTGCAGTAAATCCCTTTTGGTCGCCGTATGTGATTATACCTATTTTATTTAATTCAGCTATAATTTTTGGCTCTTCCAGATGACCTCTTGTAAATAGCCTATTAAGTCTGGAGGATATTTCTGACTTGTAGCACCATCTAAAAGTGTACCACAGGTATCTTTCACATTTATGGCCTAAGCCAGATGCACCTAAGTATGGCCTCAAATCCTGCTTAATAACAGGGCTATCAATCATATGAAAAGTTGTTTCTTTTTTATTGTGAGCAGATAAGAGTACCATTATTTCTCCATTAATTTGTAAAATTTTCTGGTGCATCTATTGCATGCTGTATTGTCAAGATTAATAAGCTTTTTGGAAGTAAGATAATCTATACTATGCATATCAATATTTCCTAGCAAAACTTCCTGAGGCATGTCTTGTCCAATTTCACCTCCAGCATTACAGCAAGGATACACATCACCATTATTTTTTATATATAATCTGTATTTATTCACTGTACATATAGTTATATTTTTTGTAAATATTGGATAATATTCAACATTTATTCCATTTGAAAGCAATACATCTATAAATTGCACAACATTTTCAGTTCTTTTCTTTGTAAATTTGTCGTTTATGAAATCAGGAAATAGCTCAAATACATAATTTGTAAGTTTAGTTTCTTTTACAAAATTTATAATACCATTTGCAGCAGATTTGCTATAGTTTATTACTCCTTTTTTCTCAGTAAGGGTATATGTAAATTTTATTCTATTCCAATTTTTTATAGTTTTAATATTTTTAACAAACACATCCCATTTATCAGTATTATAAAAATATGTATGAAGGTCGTATGTTGCAAATAAAGATACTCTTAATCTATCTATACATTCAAGAGATTTTATTACATTTGCTTTATCAGATAGCAAAGTAGTTGTAATATCTACAAAACAACCATTTTGTTTCATTTGTCGTATTAAAACATCTATATTAGTGTAAGTTAAAGGCTCTCTGCCAGTTAATCGTATGTGCTTAAAACCTGCATTTCTTAGCTTTATAATTCTGTACAATGCTACAGAATATGAAACTTCGTAGTTTCTTATTAAGTAAGCACGACACATGTGGCATCTGCAATGGCATTTATTACCTATTTCTAAATATGCTTGCTTTTCCATTTCAATCCTTATAGAATTTTGGTTCAATATTATTATACTTAAATAAGGCTTTAAGTCTTGTACTCCACATACCATTTCTATAAGGTGGAGTTCGTGTTTTATTTTTTCTTGACAGCTCATTATACGAGCTTTTCATTAATCTTAATGGCATTTTTCTTTCAGAAGGATGCTTATAGGGATAATGCTTTTGAACTAGATATGTGGAAATATTATCAAGAATATCAGGTAATTGAATGTTTTGTATGCCATATCTAGTGCAATTATTTTCTATTTTAGCAAGAAATACATTGCAGTTTGAGCATAAAACGCCCCTTACAAGTCCTGTTCCCTTGTTTCGTTTCACATGTGAATGGTCAAGTACAGGTCGTTTAGGGTCTTTTTTACATATGGCACATACGCCATCTTGATCTTTTAGTATTTCTTCTCTTGTTTCTAGTATATCACTTGGTACTAGCTGTATGATCTTTTTCATAATTCGCCATATTAAAAGGATTGTGGCTTGATTAATCAGAATCATCATATAGATAACTACATAATGATTCTAATAAATCAGCTAAATCTGCTAAATTACTCTTCCCAGGGGAGTTTTTGTTTTGTTTCTTTTGGTGCTTTTTTAGTCTGTTCACTTGCACCTGTAGGGTTGGATTGAGGGGCAGTAGGATTATCTTGCGGGAGTTCTCCGTCAACCTCTACTTCATCTGCAGGCATGTAGTTTTTAATTACATTACTTGCTGCAAATTCAGAAGTAGCTGGCTTAATTGCGACTGTGACTCCAAATGGTATATTATGAAGCTCTTCACTATCTTCAACTGCAACAAGACCACATGCCTGGCAAATGGAGTTAAGCTCTTTGTTGGCGATTTCAACTGCAATTGGGTTGGGATTGTCAAGATTCAAAAGTGTCCAAAGCATAGAACCTTTACGAGGACCTTCTGCAACGACAAGTGTCAGATTAAGGTAATATCCATTTTTGGCTTTTGTTTCCTTAAACTCTGATTTTGTAATTACAACCACATAATCACCTGGTTGCAATAAGCTTCTGTTACCAAGACCTTCGCTGTTAGTGTCTGTATTTGCTGGTTGTGGTAATTGTGCCATTTTTATTTCTCCTGTTCTTTTAGCCGTACACCGGCTTTTATTGTGTTTATAACGACACCTAGGTCTGGTGGCATTATTTTTCTAAGTGTACCACTCCTATCTTTGGCATGGTACTGCCTATCTTCATTAGTTTGTATATACCTATATTGAGTCCCATCTTTCAATTTGCCGTATCGCCCTACAAGGACTTCATCAAAAAAATATGGAAGAGCTTGAAGTAATTGCTGGCCAGGAGCATTTGGTACATATGTTATAACCCCTGCATCAGTTTTAAGTACTTTAAGCTTTGCCGTAAAATACACATCCTTTTTCATAAAAATTAGCCTACGAATAAGAATTGACATTTCATTATGCATTACTCCGTATGCTTGTCTGGCATCTTTTGTCTTTTTCATTTCCTGAGACAAAAGTACTTCTGCAACTTCTGACAATGAGTCTACACAAATTGTAGTGTATTTTTTAGCTTCTCTTGATATATCAAGCCAATCACTTACTTCCTTAAATCGTTCGATAGTCATATTTTCGAGTAAAGGTATGTCTACCTCTGTCAATGTAAGCAGGCCGCCTTCTGCAGAGAGTAATAAAGGTTCAGGAGCATTTTTGCATTGCTCAGTTTTACCCCATCCTGCTACAGCATAAATGAGTATATTGACATATCTCGCCATGCCCTTAGTTGTGGATACTTTTATCACTGTATTCTCTCCACAGTTAAGGTAGGCATAGCAGGTGATTCAGTGACGGCTTCATGTAATACAGAATTACTAGGTAACTGCCTATATGCTCGTAGGTTCAACGCCGGCTTAAACCGCACAGCGTCTTTGTCAGCATCCGACAACCCATCGTGGATGGCATGCAAAATACCTTCATCCAGTCGTCTGCTAACTTTGGATGTGCCCTTGATAGCGTATCCATCTAATTCTATTCTTTTGATAAACTCACCTTCGTCACCATCAAATAGCACAGCACATAGAGTCTTTCTGGCCTTTGCTTCTGTGGCTTTTAATTGTTTAAGTCTATCAGCAATTTTCTTCCAAGCGATGAAATGATCTACTTCAAGTTCCATAATTTGTCCTATAGTTTCAGAGGTTAGCGATTGCATTTCTCTTTATGATCTTATAAATATACCAAGTATTTTTCTGTATGTCAAATCAATAATGTTGATATATTATATAAATAAAATTGATATAAGATATTCGCTGTATTTTTGTCAAAATTTTGACTTCAATATTCAGCATTTTATTGTCAAAATTTTGACTTTAATTAGTCACTTTTTTGACTTTAATTAGTCACTTTTTTGACATTATGTTAAAAATAATTAATACACCATTGGCGTTGCTCCGTGCGTAAATCTATCTATGATATTATACAGCCCCATTACCAGGGATTGATGTACGGAGCAACGTCCATACATACAATTTTTATTCAATGATTTCAATATGTTATGAGTATCACAATGTGTCATATTCTATATAATATCAATTATCATATACATGATAACATATTGAAATGATTGAATAAATAAAATATGATAGATTTTTCATATCATTTTCTAATGATAGAGAATTATCATATTTTGTATGTATTTTTAGTCATTCTGGTAGACATTGACTTATCCTTAAAATACTCTGTGTATAATTTCAGGCTTAGGCCCAAGACAGCTATGCTAGCTAGTAGTATAAGACTATTTACAATAGTGTACATTGTGTATTCCTTTAAAATTTAATAGTGAGGGTGTTGCTCCGCCAGCTGAACCGTTGCGCATGCTGGATATTACATCAACTTCGCGACCGTTACAGCCAGGGAGAGTTAGAAAAGTCAGTCTATCGCCTAGGCCGTCGTTCATTCACAGAGGTATGGTCACGAAGGTAATCTGCTATGGCTTGGTTGCGCTCAACATATGATTCATCTATCCTTCTAATTCTTTGCCTTTCCAGAACAGATTCTGCACACGCAATGGCATGTGAATATCCGTGTCGCCTGCCTACCTCTCTACATTGGTTTCTAACACTGTATGAGTATGAGTTTTCAAATATAGTGTGATAACTCATAGCATTTGCAGCAGTGGTCATGAATGCCCAGAAACATATAGTCATTACTATAAATAGTACAATGCATATTAAAACCTTTGTAATCTGGTCACGGCGCATTGGTTTTCTTTGTCTCGAAAGGCTGGTAGCAGGTCTATATTGATTTCTATTTTTCATTGGGTTGCCTCCGTAGGCGCTTGTTTGTTAATATGATTCTGACGCTGTGCCAGATCGTCGATCATTGATTCCATTCTAGGCAGAGTCTTTTCATCGGCATTCGCAATACCCCTAATCGTCACAAAATAAAGTATTGCCCACCATATAGCAGGTAGTTGATTTGTTGGTGCCGGTCTCATAGTTTGGTTGAGGTGTATTCTGGTACTCTTCTGAAGCCTCATTCATAGCTTTTGTTGTGGCATTCATGAGCAAAGCGATATCATTCTGAGTACAAGAAGTTAAACTGATTAAAATTAGACAAAATGGAATAAGTCTCATTTGGCGTCCTTTCTGGTTGTTTTGCATTTGATAATAGCATCAACAGTTTTTATATGCTGCCTCAATCTCCAGGCATCCATTTTATCTGAACTATGGCTTCTATAGCGAGTTGTTTATAATCTTCCATTATGCGTCCTCTTTTTCATTAATCATGGTATCAAGTGCTGTAAGAGAGTATAATGATAATTCCATTTCATATAAATCATTTAAATTAGCTTGTATTACATTTACAATAGCATCTAAAAGCATTTGTTCTTCACCTGGGCTGTTTATAACAATCATGGCTGCTATAAGTTTCACTTTTCTTTCCTGAATAGTCATTTTATTGCCTTAAGTATGCATCATTTTGAACGGCTTCAAGTTTCTTTGCTTCACGGCGCCTGTTGGCATTGTATTCTTTTGTCCAAGCAGATACACAATGCTTACAAGCAGCATTCAGGCCATCTTTGTTCTGTTTTCTTTTTGAGAAATTATCCAAAGGAAGATCATTGCCACAAAGTTTACAGGTCTTGGTTTCTGCATTCTTTAATTCTTCTTGTGCCTTTACTACTTTTGCTACGATTTCAAGCATACTTTCTAATTCTACACCTGAATCATAGGCCTTTTTTACATTAGCTACAAAATTTACTTCGTCTGTTGTAAGAGGTTTCATTGTGTTTCTCCGGTTTGTGGTAGAGACCAATTCTCTAGCGTATGTTACTATTATAATCATTCAGTTTTTAATTTCAACGTTTATTTTAGTTTTTTTATGAGGTTTATATCTTGTAGGTATAGGCATTAAGAATCTCTTATCCCAGCACTTAATACATATTGCTTGACTGTCTAATACCAGAGAGTCATTCTTTTCTACCTCTGTACTACAAAATTCACAGAATACATAGTCCATTTTTAGGCCTCTTTTTGTATTTTTTAATGCACAACTTTTCAGCTGTATGAAATCATTGCATAAATTTAAGTCAACACCGGAGATAATCGACTAAGTATACTCATTAATTTATGCAATGATTTCATATAGTTGCAACACTGTTGCTCCGTGGCTGCATCCCTGGTATCAAGCCTTATATAATATAGAGGCATTGATACCAGAGTGAGCCAGAGAATTTTATTTTTGTTCTATAAGAGGTGCAATGGTTTCATCCATATCAGCCAATTTGTCCATCAATTCGGCAACTTTTGGATTGTTCTTTGCTAACACACGATACACTTCGAGTTCGTCCTGCTGCTCTTTAATGCATCGTAGTTCGTTTTTGATTTCCATTATTACCTCGAGTTTTTCAACTCGTTTGGCATAATCAATCGGGTCCATTTTACAGACAGCCAATTTGGATGCTGTTTCTAATTCAGATTTGGATAATCCGGCAACCTGAACAACTGTAGTTGCCTTATATTCATTCATGGCAAATACAATTACACAATCACCTTTTTGCACCTCAAAGTCCACGAAGTAGCAGTACTCTTTTTTACTGCGATTGGGTTCGTGAGGATTGAAGCCTTGGTTAAATACTACCTTTACTACTTTCATTTTTCAACTCCTAGTGTATGTACACATTAAGTTTTATAGGAAATTTCGGATGTTGCTTTGTGGCTGTAACGGTTTGCCAGGCTGAATATTACATCAGACTTGCGACCGTTACAGCCAGAAAAAGTTTTACTCAGAGATATAATTGCCATTGTCGTCGAAATGATCTTCTGCCATTTCGTTTTCCTGACCTTTCTCGATCTTTGCCGGGATAGTCATGTCCTTGGTCTCAGCAGCAACTTCCTCAAGAGTCATGTTATTACAAAGGGCGTAGTACAGAGCGTGGTGTGCATTGGTGTAGTCGTATGCATTTCTCTGAAACTTAGATACCTTGAGTACTGCTTCGTACATCTCCTGACGAGTTGGTTTCTGAATAGAACCAAATACATCAACAACAGCAGCAGCAAGTTTTCCGCCGCGGGCGCGTTTTTGTTTGGCTGTCTTCTTTGGCAAATCCATTCCCTGGTCTTTATAGAATGCACGAACACGGGCCAGAACCTGTGCATCAGTGGCACCATCAATTTCGGCCACGATTTCATCTGCATTCGCGAGCAATTCATCCCATGTGGAAACGGATTCCCAATCGGATTCAGTTACATTGGCATCAATTTCTTCACGAACTTCTGCAGGATCACGCATCAGATTGAGTTCAATGGCAATGGTCTTAAAAAGAGAATTGATCTTTCCAAACGGGATTTTTGCCTGGACCATGGCGCCTTTGATGTCATCTGCAGCTACACCTTTGTTAAAACCAGATTCGATAATGGGTGTTGCAATGTCTTTCATTTCTTCATGTTTCATTGTGTTACTCCTGTGATAGGGTTGTATTAAAGATGAAGTATATCTCCATCATGTGTACTATTATAATCATTCAGATTTTTATGTCAATATTTATTTGATATTTTCTTTCTTTTTCTATATTTGAACTTTTGTGGCTCAAGCGGTCGCCGTCCTAATTAATACATCAACTCTGGCAACCGTTCGATGCACGGAGCAACGCTCTTAGTTTTTTATTATCACAGAATTATCTGCGAATAATACTTTATACCCTTCTGAAACTGCAGAGTAATATATATCACTAAGATACTTTGGCTGTATATCCATACAAGTTATTCTGACTTTTATATCTGATTCAAGAAGTTTCCAAATAAGGTTTCCAGAACCACAAGCAGGTTCTAGCACATTTATTCTTGAACCTTTTTGCTTATACAAATACTTTAGCATCGGATAATACATATTAAACAAATCTTCACAAATTACTTCTGGAGTAAAAAAATCGTGATGCTTGCTTGTTTTGCTGCCTATTTTATATTTCATTGTCTGATCGGCGGTAATTCAACCCCTCTAAAACCTGTGTATGAGGTAAGATCTATTGCTTTAGATCCATACTCTTCATTAAACTCTTTCATTCGTTTAAGAACCGCGTTTTTAGACCCTTTAGTAATTGTATATTCTACCAATTCTTTAGAGTAAGTATCTATTCCGGATAGGCTATTTTTTCTTACACTTCTTTTAGCGTATACTTTGGTATCAGAACTTAAATCTATAAAAGAGTTTTTAGCATATACTCTTTTACTTTTCATAGTAGCTTGTTGGTCAAAATAGTAGTCATAGCGTTCTGGTGGTATGCAAGGATATGCTTTTGGGTATTTTACTTTTTCACATACATAAGTACAACGATCCAAATGATCCCCTAAACTTAAAGTGTATTCTGCAGCGCTATACTCTGAAAATATAGCTAGATCAGTAGGCGATCCTGATGATATAAAACTTTTATAGTCTACTTGATACACATATACTAAATTATTTAAGTATAATTTATATATGCTACTACCTGAACGATTGGTTTCTATATTACGAGACCATTTTCTTTGCAATACTGCTGCAATGTTTTTTGTGATCTTCATGCATTTGTTCATGAATTTCTCTTGATCTTTGAATGGAGGGTTCATGATAATACAATCAAAATCATCTTCTATTTTTGCAGTTAAAAAGTTCATAGTCATAATACAGTCACTATTCTCCCCTAGGTCTGTTAGCCTATCTTTGTTGGTTTCATATACAGTTATAAAAGAATCAGGAAATCTATTTCTTGCATATTTTGTTAGCACGCCATACCTATCTTCTGGGATAAGTATTCTAGTAGCATTTATATTTATAGAGTCTATTAGCAGTTTTGCCAATTCATCAGGGGTAGCGCATTGTTCACCTACCTTGCTAACTTTATTTGCTTCTTGCAAAGACTCAATAGTATCTTTGGATAATGGAACATATTTTTGAACAGTTAAACCTTGCTGTATATTAGTTGGAGAATTATATTTCTTTATTAATTTACTCTCTAAGGTTTCAGCCTGCTTGTTTGTCAATCCTTTCTTAACTATTTGCCTATCAAATGAAATACGGCTATCTAAAGCGTTGAAATAGTCATTCTTTTTTGAATATACTCTGTTTCCGCAACCTTTTCCTACATAAAATACTAAGTTATCCAATGTTATAACATACACATAATATTTTCTAGTTTTCATTATATTTATCCGTATATGATAAAGCGTTATTCTTTAGCGTATGTTACTATTATAATCATTCAGATTGTACTGTCAATCTTTTCTTTCTATATAGATCATTATACTATGCCAGATCATAAAGTAAAATCATTAATATTGATATATACTATCAATTTTATTGATACATTCGTGTCAGTATTTTGACAGTCAATATTTTGACTCTCAAAGTCAAAGTTTTGACACGAAATTAAGAGTCAATATTTTGACTAAATTGACTAGATCTTATATCAATTTTATTTATATTTAATATTTATATTATTTATTATCTTTTTTATCAATAATGTAGTATAGTTGTAGCATCTAGTTGCCTTGCCTGAAGTTTTGGCCACTGGAAGGGTAAGCTGCCCTGGTAAATTAACATACTCTCCGGGTGTTGATTTCCTCTCTCGTTGTATGCAGGCGTACAACGAGAAACTATCTAAACCGGATACATAGGAGATAAAAAAAAAAAAAAAGAAAACAAAAAAAAGAG